>Ga0206876_1109_pt1 | contig 23124 bp, 16 predicted proteins | sample Alteio_BWOrgCont_10_FD_152619 | JGI IMG/M metagenome (GOLD analysis project Ga0206876, IMG submission 152619) | Enriched cells from forest soil in Barre Woods Harvard Forest LTER site, Petersham, Massachusetts, United States -... | ecosystem: Environmental > Terrestrial > Soil > Temperate forest >...
GGTGGAATTCGGCCATCTCGGCATTGACCCTAATCGTTAGCGGCGAAGAGTACGAGATCGGACTTCTCTCGACCCCAGGGTCCTGCTTGTCTTCTGGCAGTGTCTCAACGCTAGGGTCAGAGTCGGGATTGGCCTGCTTGAATCTATAGGCGAGAAAGCAGGCAGCAAGGACAACGAGGATTTGGGACGACACGGTAAGTTCCTGGAGGAGAAGCTTCGTGAGCTCGTCGTCAGACTTAAGCCCAAGCCGGGAACCTATCGCTGGAAATAGATCGATTGCTGTTCCGGCAAATAAGAGAGCGACAGGGTAAATGGTGAACTTCCAGTGCCCTCCGACCCAGTCTCGGAAGCTCACCAAGGCGATTTCAGTGACCGCATTGCTTGGGGTAGCCATTTGCGAGGTCGGGCCCATAGCTGACTCACTCTGTTCGCGGGGCACTTCATTCAAGAGTGTTCTCCTAACAAGTCGATGAAGGTAATTCTAAACAACTTGCCATGAGAAATCAAGACTTTGACTTTTGCTACGGCCGACACTTCCTCGTTCTCACTCCGGTAGCCGAGAGCTTCCACTAAAGCGGATGGGTCATGGTTTATCGCGGTCCATGATCCGAGAGCCAAGCGGCGAACCTGTCCAGGGAGAACCTTTAGTCTCTCGACACTTGAGACGGCGATCCTAAACTTGAGGCGTTGACAAATCCATAGATTTATTGATTTGTTTTTCTCTGACCAGATAAAAGCAGTATTATTATCTCCTGAAATTTCGAACATGCGTAAGTGTGGGGCTGGCAATGGCCCTAGCTTTTGCACCCGCAACTTCCTTTGGGTGGGGGAATACCGGCCGCGAGGCTGTCGTTGAGGTGGCCCTTCAATTCGATCCTACACTCCGGGCAAGAATCGACGCAGTCATGTCTGGCCATCAGCGTGATTGCATTCTCATGCAAGGAAGCGAGTTCAAAAAGGTGGTTGACTGTGAAATATGGTGGCCTCAGGCCCTACGCTTGGTGATTGACAATGCCTCGGTGCACGGTAACGTTTTAGTGAATCTTCGAGGCGGCGATTAGAGGTCAAGCCCTGCCGGCGCTTACAGAGCGATCGCGGTTACGAGAATCCACGGGGTCCCTGGAGTCAAAGCGAGCGCCAAAGCTTAATGTGAAAACGCCCTTTCCGCTCGCCTCACCATTCAACCCCCGACGCCGCCATTGTAGGTAGGGGCAAGGTCCCCAATCCGTCGATGGCAGCATAGCTCACCGCCGGGGCCAGTTCATGGACGAGATACCGTTGTTCCGTCCTGGGTGACTGACCATGCTAGCGCACTCTGCCTAGAAGAGAGCGAACTCGCGCCTCACTCTTGATATCTCCCAATTGAACCGACTCTAAGGTGCCAAAAGCAAACCCATGCTGGCCCTCACACAGGAAGTCGCTGACAACTATCTCATCGGCGTCTGCAATTGACTTCAGCCGAGCCGCCCTCGCCATAGCTTCCCCAAGGGCGTCGTACAGTTTTGCGCGGTCACCGACGAATCCGCAGTGTGTCTGTCCACGGTGAACTCCAATTCTTGTTTTCAGCACTTCGCCCTTCAATGTGTGTGAACTGGATACGTTTCTAAGCTGTAACGCTAGATGTAGGATGTCTTCCACAGCAGACGTCGTCCCTTCGATGCCGGCGATAACGACTACGCCGTCGCCTGTTGTCCGTAAACGGTATGCGTTCGCTTCACGAATGACCTCGTCCCAATCCATGAGCATTCCGTTGAAGTAGTCGAACCACTCCTTCGCACTAACAGCAGCCATTTTTACGTTCGACTCCACGATTTCGAGAAGCACAACCATTGCGTTTTCTTCGCTTACAGGATTTGGGTACCTGTTCGTTCTGTATAGGCTAACAGCGGACCTCTCCGGATAAATGCTAATCAGGTCCAAATACCTACTGTGACTAAGATGCCAAGCTCTTCTTTCTTCCCGCTCAATCCAGTAAGCTGTAAACGTCGCGATTCCCATTGCGATCATCAGGACTACTATCAGCTTAACATCGTTTGGAATGACTGCCGGAACGGCGGCTCCAGTTCGAACCAAGTAAATACTACTAGTAGCTAAGGCCAAAGCCACGAAAACACTCATCATTCCAACCTGTAAGGCACGCATGCGGAATAGCACAGCAAGTCCAAAGACGTAAAGAGAAAAGTATGGCGTTGCTTCGCCAAGGAATGACGTATCCGATGAGGTAAGACCATTTACGTTAATGAGGGCCATGCTGACTGCAATTGCCGAGGCGCCCGTCACAAGGCCAAGGTCCCATATTCTTGGGTTTCGCATTACAGAAGGTATCCACGATAACGAAAACACCATAAGTAGCAAAACTAAGGCAATGGCATAACCTAGTGCGAACCAATGTTCACCAAGAGCGATGTTCGCGCCCCCATCGAGGCTAAACACTACGGCCACGAAACAGAGGCTAATTCTGCTCTGTAAAATGGCATTGCGGGATCGATCAATCTTGAACCACCTCTCCACCTCGGCATTTTCGAATCTCAGTCTTCTGATTCGAGATGCAGCCGTATCGAAAAGGTCAATTTCCTTTATGTCCATCTTAGGCGCTGTTAGGGGTTGCCACCGAATTTGTTCGCACAGTCTGTTCGAGTCTCAGTTGCACTTGACCATCCTCGTTCATTGTAGTGCTTGCCGGAAAAACTGACTTGGTGAGTGTGAGGCCTTTCGCGTCCTAGTTTTCTCGTACGGGACGCCACGGGGCTCGGTGCCACCGTCAATAGATTCGCTGACATGCTTCGTTAGGTTCGAAAACATGCGGGCCGACCAACTTACCGAGCTCTTGCTGGCTTGTTGTCAACTGGCCACTGGACGAATTCCGACTGGGTCGCATGGGTAGAAAGCATCATGCCTGTTAGCGTTCCAGTATGTCTGACCGATCCATAGCCGAAGGAGTTACCTCCAAGATATTTCCTGGCAATTCCTTTCTGATTGGTTTCATTGTCGGTCGCTACCCTAAGGCGCAGTAAATCACCGGGGGCAAGTTTGAGACCATGGACATTGACTCCTAGACCATACATAGATTGATCTACTACTACCAAAGAACCATCCCGCGCGTGGTTGAACTCCTGAGCTTTACTTGGATCCTTGTGTATCCATATGTCGAGTTTCACATCTCCTAGTGCGCAGGGCCTTCTAGGAAGGAGCCGCCTATCGGGTTCCGAAAGGGAGGGCTGTTCCATCGACGCCACGATCCCAGGTAACCGTTGTGCGATGCCGCCGTGGAGGAGGTCCTGTTCGCGCATGTTATGATTACGCGCCTCTATATACCAGTAGTCACGGTTGCAAGCACGCCAAACCCGCTCGAAATGATCAATCACTGCCTCGTAGCAACCATTGACGGAAGCACCTCGAAAACAGGAGATTGGCATTGCATCGGGAATGATTCGTTCGAGCTGGTGTGGGTTGTCGGGGCCTTTCCGGCCGTAGCAATACGGCTGATAGTATACGATTTCGTCGGCGATTAAAATCCATGCAAGTGGCATTTGGGTCAAGAAGCGAACCCGATCTTTTATCGGGCTACGACGAAAGGTTTCTATGAGGGTGCGGAGTTCCTGAGGCAAGATGAGAGCGTCATACGGGTTCCCATTCGAAAAGGCAGCGTCAGTACCCTCTTTGGACATCGAGATCCAATCAACGAATGTTTTGAGATCATCCGCGCTGTTTTCCAAGACAGACCTTAAGGCTCCTGCAGGTGTGTAAGCGTCTAGAAACATAAACCTTACGTCAAACAGGCTTATCTTTTTTTCCTTAACCATCGTGTCGATCACTTTAAGTAGTTCGGCAGACTTAAGAGTGTCTTTTCCTATGACCGCCGCGAACCATATGCGCTCTTGAGCTTTGTTGATCGCGCCCCACATTTCATCTAAGCAATCTTTTCTGGCTGGGAATAGTTTGACGAGACCGCACTCATCGGAAGCTTTGGTGATCGCGTTCGAATCTTTTATAGCCTTATTGACAACTTCTTTCATGTCAGCGATATCTCCTGCCCGAAGCAGCTGCAAATCAATAAGGTGCACGCATGTGATGACAAAAACCGTGTAGAAAAGATGACTTAGGCCCGAGACGATGCCGTCGGCAAAGGGTTTATTCCAGTAGTGAGTCAGATATGTTTCGATGCTAGCTCGGGCGAGTTCCCAAAATAGAGTTACAAAGAGGGCCAGAAGAGCTACTGCGAGGATCGTATTCCTGTATCGAACCGACTGTGCTCGATTAATGCGATCGAAGCTCAAAAGAGGCCTCGGTGGGAGCCTTCGTTGAGCAGCCGGAACTTATCGGGACTGCAAAAGGATCGCATTTCAGGCTGGTGTAACCTTATCGCTGCACACAGTGAAAATAGCAATGAGAGCTAAAATCGCGATGCATATACGGATGGGACTCATCTACATTACATTCTATCGAATGTTAACAAACTTGGCAAGTTTGTTACTGGTTTCCCTTCTTTCGTCCATTTGTGACCGTCATGAGACTATTTCTGAAATCGTGGACGCAGGTGTGCTCCGAGCAGAGTTCGCTCCCCTTTGAAGTGGCTGGTGCCTAGTAAACAGTAGGTCAGATCAGACCGGTGGCTTTCTCTTCTCATACATTGAAAATCCTAATTCCCATCGTTCAGTTTTTAGAGGCGTTAGTGCAAGCTCCTGGAGATACAGTCGTCACGGTCGTTCACGGGCACAGCACTATCATGTTCCCCGCAGCCGCCATGCTAATAGGCGCGATAAACGGCCATTCAGATAGAAGTCGCAAATATCTTGTGAAGTTAAAACATCATATCAAATGTCAAGTTTCGTTCGTCGGCCGTCAATGCTCGGTCTCACCCTCGGGGTCCTCATTCCCAGTTTCGCCGGCCCCAATCGGTGACGACGAAATCGTATTTTCAGTAAAACGATCGACTGTCATTGATATTTGATCGATAATCACAGCTTTTTCTAACCGTACTCCATCAGGCAGTTTGGCAATAAAGACTTGACCCTGAGCTCCAATGGCAAGGCAAACACCCAAGTTACCGAGCTTTTCTGCTAGACCAGCGCTATCCGAAAAGACCTTAAGTTGAGCAAGCTTTGCGTCTGCCTCAGCGCGGTCTGCCTCAGCTTCAAGTTTTCTCGCGCTAGCATCAGCAGATCTTAACATCGCAATCGACTGAATATTAATTTGCTCTGTTTCAGCAAAATGTTTTAGAGCGGCTGACAACTTTTCATTGCTGGCACCCTTAATTGCGTGTGAAACAGCTTCGGTGGTCGTGTCAAGGTTAAGCCCTCCGCGCTTAAAAGAATCAGCAACCGATGTGAGGCCCTCTTTGAATTGTGTCCCTGGTTTGCCATTGAAGTCCTCCCGACTGCGCCCTGTCAACCAAGCAATTAGCTTAAACATAGGCTGGCATCCTGTCTCCCAAGGAATGAAACTCGAAGTCAATCTCGAATCCTAAGCCTCCGCAGGCGCGAAAGTGGTCGGCTAGAACCTCCAATACGGACTGAATCTGGGTAGCAGTTAGGCTTTCGTCAAAGATAACCTTGAGTGTTCCCTTTGTGTTCGACATCTCCGGAACCGCTTGTTTCTGGAACCGTGAAGGAATGTCTAGTTCGATTTCATCCAGCGGGATCATGCTATCAAGTAGTTTGGACCTAAATGGTTCTATGTCTCTAACACTTTTCCCCAGATCGTCGGATAAGATCGCTATTGTTTTGTCAGTAGTTGGATAGGAAGATCGCAAATACTTGTAAGCGCTTTCGGCAACGATCTCGCTGGTGAAGCCATAGGCATTTTTGCCTCGAAATATTCCGACTGAAATAGGATAGAAGTGTTCGGATAAGTAACCTTCAATCATTGCTCTGTATTGCAAAGGATTTGGTTCATCATCCATAGCTCCTTTGGGATGAGGCACAAATTCTCCATAATCGATTGAAAGCCAGGTCAGCATCCCGATTCATCTCCTATCTGCTGGGCAATTGCCGATGATCCTTGTGCAGAGCCGTTGCGGAATGTCGTTACTTCAACCACCTTTTCACCCCTCCATGGTGCGAACACGTGCCCTGGTGGCTCTCGCTGAAGCTGTACGTGCCGTCCATGCATTCGGCTGTAGCTCCCGCTGGAACACGATTGTCTGAAGTGTGGGTTGGGTTGTGAAAGATGGCCGTGCGAGTTGCGATAGTGGTTGTCGTTGAGCAGCCTCTGGTGGTGTAAAGCCTTGTGATGGGTTGTCTGAAAGGCCGCATAGACGATTGGCGCGGGTGCCGCAATGGTCGCGACCGTGAGAAACGGAAGGAGTGTCCTAGTCAAGTTCATTCTCATTGGGTGGAGCCAGCGTAGTACATTTAGGTGCCGATGTCAATGTTATGTGAGTTCATTGCGTCTGCCAAAGTCTCCTGAAGTGGTCTCAACATGTAATTGCGCTGCCCCGACACCCCCATAGAGATCGCGATTCGAAGCTTTGTCTTCCACGGTATTGGGTTGCAACATCCTATGGGCGTTCAAAAATCTCGATGTCACTGCCTCTTGAAGGTTTCGAGTATTTGGAGGATGCTCTGAAACTCCAATTTAGTGAGATGTTTAGGCCGCGGGCGGAGCACGCGCTGGCTGCGATTCGAAGTGTCCATTGGGATGGCACGATTAGGCCAAGGGTGATCGCGAATGATGCCAATTTGTCGAGAACCCGCGACGGTTGCTATGATCAGGGACAGAACAGTCTCTGGATCAGTCCAGAAGGCCCCTACCCAGAGTCAACATTTATTCACGAGGTGGCGCACGTTCTCGATTCCTTGGCGATCAGCGGCCGCAGTTCGTGCACAGTTTTTGGGCGGTCCCTGGAAGGATGGCGTGGCGCAGTCGTATTTAAACGCTCATACGCGTGGCTGAAGCATCTTGAAGAGAGCGCAACTGTTCGACTATATGGTTGTGGGCGTTGGGTTGGGCAGGCGAAGACGTCTGACACGCAGGATCATGTCGAATACTTGCTAGATTGGGGCGAACTCTCGGCCAGACCTTACTATCAATGGGTCGCCATCATGTCGGACGATAGGCTTCTTCTTCGTCAACTCAATCGAATCCGTGGAGACCTGGATGGCATCACTGTCAACTGCCAGTGGGCCGCTGAAGATTTCGAAGAGGTTTCGAGGTCACTAGATGGTGTGTTTGAGGCGATGCAATATATGTAAGGAACCTCATCCAGTAACGACCGAACGCTCCAGTCAGAAGCGGCGCCGGGAAATGCAGAAAGTTAGCGCGCGAGAGAGTTAGCATTAATCTGCGGTGGTTTTCTTTAGCTTCGACTATGATCACGATTCCGGCGAACCGGATCGAGTAAATCCCCGAATACGAAGGGTGGGCGAAAACCGCCCGCCCTAATTTAGCAAATCACGAACGCATTACTGGAAGTTGTAGCTAATACCATAGTATAGCGCGTCTCTCCAGACCTTGGTCACCGGGGCCGACGTGCTGCTAGTCGTGCCTCCGATGGCATACCCACCGCTAAGCCGGTTCACTTGGCCAAAAATGCAGCCAAAGTCAAAGGAAATCCTCTGCTCCCGACCGAAGGCTAACGATCCACCTGCCAGGTAGTCGATACTTCCGCTTTGTCCCGCCACGCCAATCGACGGTCCCAAAGACCAATTATTCTCCTTATAGATTTCCATGTGCATGAGAGCCGATGGTAGAACGTTGAAGTGCTCGCTGGTCCCATTTACAATCGTGTAGGTCTGCGGACCGGAGCCTGCAACTGGAGTCGTTGAAAGGGAAGAGTCTCTTAGCGTCGTGTAAATCAAACCAACGCTATAGTTCAGTCGAAGGTCTTGGAACAGGCCGAAGTTGGTCGATCGCTGAATATGCGACTCTGTACCCGAAGTCGAGTTGCCCTGGCTCTGTCCAGCGTTTCCAGAACCACCCGCTCCTGCGCTGCCGCCCGAATTGCCTGATCCACCGCTTCCACCAGAGCCGCCGGAACCTCCTTTCTGAGCCTGCGCAAAAACTGCTGCCTTGCCTCCGCTGGTACTGGAACCTGAACTCGATCCAGAGCCACTAACCGCCGAACCCGATCCTGAGACAGAGGGCGAGGGAGATTCCGAACCACTTGCTCCACTCCCGGCACTCTGAGAAGCTGCCTTTGTGTCCGTAACTGAAACGTCTATAGCTTCTTCATCGCCCAAGATTGTCACCGGCCCCTGGCGATAGGTTGTGTAGATCAAATCCGGATCACTCGTCACAATTTTATCGATATCCGCTGCTAGCGTCGTGTAGCCGGCAGTGAAGACAGAGGTTGCCGACACGAAAGCCTGCATGCGGCTGTTAGCGTTGGTTCCGGCCTTCGCCATGTTATCAGCCAAATCCTGAAACGTGGTTGCCTTTTGCTGTGCCGCATCAGCTGCTGCCTTAGCGTCCGTCGCAGCTTGTGTACCCGATGCCACAGCGCTCGCGGCGGCCTTGGCGTCCGCAGCAGATTTGGCTGCTTTGTCGGCCGCATCTTGCTTGGTTTGAATCTGGGTCACTTGATCTTCTGCTGTTGCCGCTGCCAGACTTTGGCCGCGGCTTTCAACTCGGGCTCCTGCAATGATAACGTTCGCGGTCGTCAGATCTTGAATATCGTCGGTTCTAATTTTTGCATTGACGAGGTCCGATAGCGTGCCGGCCCACTCCTTTTTAAGAGCTGAGGACGCATTCGCTTGTACGTCCGTCGACGCTGCGATGGGGTCTATGGTCTCGATAAAGGTGTCAAAGCTCGAAACTGCCACCTGAAAACTGTTGACGTCATTGGTTAGGTCAACGGAAGCAGTCGTGGCCTTCCCGCTGCTGGCTGCTGGAAAGCCGGGCATGTTGCCGGAAAAAAGTGCCGGAGTCTGGTTGAAGAAAACTCGATCGCTGATCTTTACTTTCACCGTGTACCTGAACGTATTCACGTTGGTGACAACGATTGAGACATCGTCGTGGCGTCTAAGGCCCCGCGAAGGTTCCCATTTGTTTAATTTGGCGTCGAAGGTCGTAAAAGTCCAGGTCTTTGATTTGTAGTCGTAGGTTGCCCTGACCGGCCCTGATCCAGCCAGAGTCACTGCCGGAAGAGCAATCACCATAATAACAACAGATTTGGTCTTGTGCATGAGATATTTCCTGTAAAACTCTGAATATAATAACTCGCTCTTGCGTTTTTTTGCATGGGGCATCTCCATCAAATTGCAAAAACCGTCTTTAGACATTTCGTTCCAGGCATCTATGAATCCCAGTCAGAACTCGGCAAACTCGACGAACTACTTTTTAGTCTTGCTTGGGCCGACTTCGTTCGGGATCCAACACATGGTCCAACTCCTGGATTTTTGGATCTCGTATCTCCTGCTTAAGCGTTTCGATACGAAGTTCGCAAAACCTCTGCGGCCGCTGATCGAAAAGGCTGGTTCTCAGGGACCAACTTTTGAGGACTACAAGCGTTGTTGGATGGGCTTCATCTCGCTTCTCGTGGGCCTTACAATTGCGGTCTGCCTTCCAAGTCTCCGCATCTTAGGTTCGACGACGATTCCTGCGGGCAGATTCCCGGACGCTTTGGATATCGTCTTAACCGCCATCGTCTTCGCATCAGGAACCGAGGGCGCCAACACCATTATCAAGTACCTGAGCGCTGTAAAGGAGGGCCGCCAAATCGCGGCAGGAGCATCTCCCAACGCACTTCCCGGCGACCAGTCGAAGCCTGGCGGTGTTTCTTCAGATAGCGATCTCGATGGAAACGCTGTAGGTGGTGGCCCATTCTCGTTTCCCCCAGGCGGAATTCTCCTTCAAAACATCGAGGTAACCGCTCTTTACTGGGGCGAAACCTGGGAATCTGACGCTGCCCTCAAGGATTTGAGGTCCAGTTTCGACGCTTTCCTTGAGGATTTCGTCCCAAATACGATGGCCGGCCTTCTTCGAGCCTTTTCCAATGTAGGAAGCGCGCCCGAGATAGGCTCCGGTCTCGTCAAGAAATCGATCATTGGAGGAAATTCCGACCTATCTCTTGCCGATGTCAACAGAGACCCATCACAAAGTATTAACTTGCCCTCCGATATTTGGCCCGCACTCACTAAAGCCATCGTCGGCAACCAGATTACCGTCAATGTTAACACACACTTTTGCATCCTTCTCCCGCCAGGGTGTGACATTTCCTATGGTCAACTAAGCTCGTGCAGTAATTTCGCAGGATATCACAGTTGGACTGATGACAACCTTAGCTACAGTGTCATAGCTTATCCCTGCCCTAAAGACTTCACAAAGCTGTCGAGACCGCTGGATATCCTGACTTGGCGCTCGTCACATGAACTGTGCGAATCCGTCACTAACCCAATTGGTAACGGATGGACGAACCAAACTGGCGAGGTCTGCGACCCTTGTCAAGACACGCCTGTAAAGCTAGGGAAGTACCAAGTAAGCAAAGTGGCTTCCATGGACGGTATTTGCAACTAATATAACGACTCGCAAAGGCACACAGTGGTGCGTTCGTCTATTCATGATTGACATGGACGACAGATCGCCATCAGCACGATCATACGCGTGGTCTTAGACTCAAGTTGTCCTATCTACTTCCAGGTAAGCCTTAGTCAAGTGAGGGTGCGGCACCGTGGATCGCAATCGTCTCGAGTAGTCACAAAGCAACGCGCCGTGCGTTAGCTTCGGGCCAAGCGCTCGGTAGAGTTCGATGCTCTTGGGGAGGTAGAGCCATCCCTTGTCATTCTTGTGCTGAATTAGCAGCGTAAGTCCGAGGTGCTCGTCAAAGTGGAGGCTTGCAGACGTTGTGGTAGCGAATCAGTCTTTAAGTGCCACATTCCTGTAGTATGCTTGCGGTTACCGTCGAGTGCGCGAAAAATGTCCAGGGTCAGCTCGCCTCATAAATTCCCAACAGAAGAACATCTGCAAGCGGTAATCGCCGAACTCTTACTGCGAATGGGTCGCACCAAGGTTGAGATCGTTCATGGTCGATTAGAGCGAGGGAAAGATGTCATTTTCATGCACGATGGTGGATTTGGTGAACAAACGTTCTGTGCTTGTGTTATCAAGAATAAGCCAATCACGGGCAGTGCAAACTCATCTTCCGGAGCGCGTGGCGTGTTTCATCAGGCCGAGGCATGCCTAGACACCGAGTACCTACTTAGCGACGGCAGCCGTGTGCTTCCCAAGATGGTTTATGTTATCTCTCCTTATCAAATTTCTACCGATGCCGTGGAATCGATAGCGGGATTACTTTCCAAGCATGCCAGTAAAGTCCGTTACATTCCGGGAGCAGAACTGTTCGACTTGATTAGACGTTATTGGCCGGATTTTCTCGACCAGGAATATGGGTCTATCTCGAGCTATGTAGAAGGCATTCGAAAGGGATCATTGGATCAATATTGTCCATTAGCGAGACTTGCAAATAGGTACTCCGCTAGCGTTAGTGAGCAGAGGCTCGTGCGTATATACGTTCCGCAGGAACTGAGGAGATCTCTATATAACTATGCTAGCAGCGCTCCAGCCGGGATCGCTACTGGTTCAATCGAGCCACACCTAAAACGGGTGCTATCGAGCGGCCAGATGGAACTGATGATTTACCGGGTGTCATCCATCGGCCACGAAACGAAGCAAAACTTGCAATATCTCGCTGAAATATCCCCTGAATCGAAGAAGTTATTCAGATCTATCGAAGTGGCTGAGACCCGGTGTATAGAACGAGTTCGGTCGACATATGATGCGGGCGAATCGGTTCCACAGCTAGATGATCTTGGTGAGCTTGAGGAGGACTATGATGAGGACGCTCGGGTCGTAGATTGGTCAGCGTTCGAAGAGGAAGAATTGGCCTTATTAGAATCCAGCCTGCGAAATGCGACTCAGTTTTTCTTAGACCAACTCCAACAAGGATATCAGCTGTCCCAGTCTAGGGCTCTTGATGTCACAGCTATTTTAGGAGATCCAAGATTCTTGCTGACGTCGTCAATCCAAGATCTTGTGGATTCGGGCAGAACTTCAATAAGGCCGTTGTCCGCAGGTCATTTAAGCTTTCCGAGGAATCTGCTAGAAGTTTATTCAGGGAATATCGTCATCGTAGCGCCAGCCGGTTATGGGAAGACTTCATTTTGTAGATGGCATGCCCTTCGTGACGCAGAGGAGCTTGCTGCGGGTAGGTCTAACGCTATACCGATTTACATCCCCTTGCACAGACTTTCTAAGGGGCCGATAAAGTCATTCGAAGATGCTTTTTTGGGGCTCGTTGGCAAGTCGACTGCCCTTCTAAATAAGCAGGTCGACGCTGACAGCGTTGTGCGCCTTTATTTAGATGGCCTTGATGAGATATCGCCTCAAAGCCGGCGTGATGACATCGTCCGGGTCGCCTTAGATGGGAGCAAGGAGCTTCCAAATCTACAAGTGATTATTACGGCAAGAGACTATGTCACCTCTGCTTCGCTTGCGAGGGTGCCAAAGGTGCAGCTGCAAGGATTTACTGAAGAGAGTTTGGAACAACTGGTTTCGGAATGGTTCCTATCTACTGACGACAGAGTATCAAGTTTTTTGAATGAATTGAGCGATGTTCCCGAGTTCATGGAAATCATGAAGATTCCACTAATCGCAACTCTAGCACTTCTGTTGTTCGAACAGACTAATCACTTGCCTGCGAGCAAATCCAAGCTTTATGAAGCCGGAATTGATTTGTTTACGGGTGGCTGGGATGCAGTCAAGGAGGTAAGACGACCCGGTGAGTTTTCTCAGGACATCAAATTGCTTGCGAGCATGGCGATCGCATCACGTTGCCAGGAAACTGGATCAAGAGACTTCAATTCGAAGCTGGTTGATAAGGTCATCAGATCGAATCTTAGCCTTCGTGGTCTAGCGAAACAGGTATTGGTGTCAGAACTGGCCGAGGGCGGCCTCATTGCCGGAGATGGCAGTCGGTTTTGGTTCTGCCATTTGAGTTTCCAGGAATACCTAACAGCAAGAGCGTACATAACAGATGTAAACACGAACAGAATTGAGTCCGCAATAAAGACCTTCTTGCTGGGTGACCAGTGGTGGGCGGATGTGGTGCGCTTCTGGATTGCTCTCGTAAACGACCCCAGTACGATTCTTCCCTGGGTTGATCAAAGATTGAACCAATGGGCTCTGGAGGATGAGTTCTTTCCAGGAGACAGAGACCATGACTATAGCAGCAGCGTGACTCGAGGCCGAGATTTAATCGAAGATTGGGTGAGCGAGCAGGAACGCTCAAGATTAGTTGGACGGGGAGACAGATAAGCTCAACACACGTTTCTTGTTGAAAAAAACAAACCCAATTTCTTCGTGTCGCTGATCACTTGGCCCTTAGCATTGCAAGCGGATGGGGCTGGGATTTCGCGGAGTTGCACGGAACGGAAGCCAGATGCAGAACACGCCGTTGTGGTGTGCCCTTGGCGTACTAAGGTCGGAAACCGATCCAGGTTTCAGGCATCACCTTGAAGCTGAGATCGCTCGCATGTTAGCCGCGTAAACCACAAATTTCCTTGTGAAAGCGTGACGCCCTAGTTAGTGGAGAACGGTTAGGTTGTCGTGCTCGAGCTCGCTGATTGGTTTGGCCAAGACAACACGTGGGCATGGCTAAGAACCGAGAACTGCGACGGCGCCACTCACTCGGAGCCGATCAAACAGCCAGCCGGTCAAATCGCAGGAAGGGCTAACCGTCACGCGCTGTAAGAACTGGGCCATTCGGTGTTGCCGTCGATGATCGCAACTGCAATTTTCGTTGGATACGTCTGTGTGTCCGGTTGTTCGAAGCCGTGCACGTAAGCTGTCTCCAGCGATATGTTATTCGCTATGTTTGCCGGCGGTCGCCTCTTTTGCGTCAAATCCAAAATAACCAGTATCCCAACCGGAAAGGCTACAGCCCTGTACTGGGCTGGTTGAGCCAGGTATTTTGAGCGGATCAATTCACGGTCCGAGAGTTCTCGCTCAATCTTAAATTCAATGATCACGTTGAGATACCTAACGTCCAACGTGCCTCCGGTAACTTCTCCAGCTTCTCGCAAGTCTGGCCCGAGCCGCATGCGGCAAGTCTCAATCAAGTGCTGCTGGAAGTCGCGTTTCTCGTTGAGTTTCTCGTCTCCGAGGGCTGCAGGCTTGAACTTCCCCGATTCGAGAACTACGGCGGCATAGTGTACGATCGCCCTGAACGTTTCGAAAAACTCGGTCAGTTGGCTCCTGGGAAGAGCAGGAAACTCATTCTGGACTTCGCGAAGGACTTCCGAGATTTGCACGTCGACGGTCCCATAGCCGGTAGGCAGTGGCTGCAGTTGTTCAGGAGAACCCGCTCACTTGAAATACCTCGGTCTTCCGGTGGAACACTGTCGAGACTCTATAAATCCCAGAAAGGGCAAAGCGCTCTCTACCGCATCCTGAAATGCATCGCTAGCGCTCCTAACATCCCCTGAGATCTGACACTTCCTCCACCCACCGTGCCCCCTTGGACAAGATTCAAGTGCGGAGATGAAGGACTACGAACGCACCATCGAGTCAGGCTCCTGGCGGAGGGATTTTCACGCGCGGTTCGGATTCGAGGGATATCGACCGAGGTTGTGCTTGATAATTGGCCGATCGAACGACTTTTACTCTGAACTTGAGAGAGCCGAAATCGAGGAGGAGTACGCTCGGCTTAAGGTCCTGACCTACGACTATGTCCTCTTGCGTGCGAAGTCGCGAAGCTACATGTAGTTTTGCAGATTCGAACATTGGCGCAGAAAGGTGTATTCGTCTATTTATGATTGAGATCTAAGATAGAAGACTACGCACTTATGTCTTTCTTGAATCCCAGGCGGATCGCTGAGACAGAATCGGAGTCGTTGCGGTGGTGACTTCTAATTCCTCTCTTCTTCCGCCGAATCTCGATGTGCCAGTTAACTCCCGCTATAGCTCTTTTCAAACTCTTTGGTTTTAATCCGACTTCAGGTCAAAACCTGAGTGCGCGCTCGAAGTACTAATTGTGATGGGCACAACCTGATAGAATGGTGCGGACTAGAAGCACATTTACGTGCATGTGAGGAGTGAACGACCAGTGGCGGTTAACCCAGCACACACACACGTTTCTTTGTACCTGCTCCACCCATCAACCACCCTCGCAACGGCCGGTGTCAAGGCAGTCGCAGCCGGATACAAGGACGAGATCACAACAGTGGTTCAAGGGGATGTTGAGGTTCGAGCCCTCCTTGGTTACCACCCTGGTGCGATTCCGGATTGGGCTGCGTACGTAGCGCCCTGGCTAACCGTCCCAAACAGTGCATTTGGTGGTCAATCCGCAGGGTTACTGCTCTTTCTCAAGGTCAAACGGCGTATCTTCGCGGTGCCCTTTGGCATGGCGCACTTCGTGATTGATCGCAAGCTAATAGAACGTGACTTCGGATATCGGGCGGCTTTGCGCCTTCTCAATGCAGCAAATCTCAGGGCTGTGGACGTGCGAAACCTAGATCTCAAGACGAGGCAAACACGAAGCACTCTGACGTTCAATGGCGGACTTGCCGACTTTGCGCTTTCACTTGACAGCGAGCAAGTCATGCGCATCGCCGGCGCAGCTCAGCCATTCTTCTCAGATCGTCGCATTATAGGTGCTGACAGCTTCGCGTTCCAGCATAAAGAGTCTATCCAACGATTACCCGATCGCTGCAGAACGGTGCTTAAGGCCGCATTCAGCACGCCTCTTCCTAAAGACTTTGAGGCACTCGCTAACTTCCAGCCCGAACGAAACAGCAAGATCGTAGCTGATCTTGACGGTTTTGTTTCACAGTGGCTTACCGCAGGTGCCTTGGAGAACCTGTCGATCGCGCTTCCTGAAATAGATATCAAAACGGCTGCAAAGTTCTGTCTGAAGACCGGACGGACTAAATCCGACACATTTGACGATCTAACTCCAGCGGCTGCGGCTAATGCGTGGATTCAAATCGGCGCTACTGACATAAATGACCCATATCTATGGGCATTCGACGATAATGGCAAACCAGTCGGACATCGTTACACGCTGAAGGAATGTCTCATTGCTCAGGTCGATGCCTACAAGGCTGACCCCACTGCAAAGCGAGTCCTGTCGCTGGATAATTGGTATCGCATTTCGACCTCCTTCATTCAATTGGTTTCGGATGAAGTTGGGCGTATACCCCTAATATCTGTCGCAACTCGCCCTGATTTTCTGCCCGCGACATCGCAGGGAACTTCAGAAACAACCTACAACCAATTCGATGTGCCGATGGCGAGACCTGACTATGCTGAGTTCGACCAGAAGATCTTCCAAGCGGGGTTAGGTGTAAGCAAGGTCGAAGTTTGCGACTTTCTGACCCCAGGAATGGAACTTGTCTGCATTAAGGACTACTCAGCATCTGCGACGCTCAGCCACCTGTTTGCCCAGGGTAGCGTTTCCGCTCGGATGTTCGCGAACTCAGCTGAATACCGTCAGCATGTGGCCAACGTAGCCAATCTAAAGTTTCCGGTTAACATTGCAGCTCCTTTAGAGGACTTCACTATTGTTTACGCAATTATGGACGACGCTCAACGAGTTCTTCCCGATGACCTCCCATTCTTTAGCAAAGTCAACCTGCTCACGCACGCCAGAGTAATTAGAGGTACACAGATGAAATTAGCGCTCTGGCATACACACAAGGTTAAGTGAGACTAAATACCGCTCGAAATAGGTCGATCTATCCTATCTCAACCTTACCAACTGCAGCGCAATAAATCGGGAACTCTTCTGCCGGGTGTAAATGCAGGAACTCCTCGATTCCTTGATCATCAGTCGCTGCTGTAGTAAACGGCCCTAAACCAAGGGCCGTGCATACCAAATGAAAAGTTTGTCCTAAGTGGCCCGCGTCCAAATGAACAACTCGGTAGGCGCGACTGAAAGAGTACTTCCAAGAGGATCTCTTGTGGACGCACGTCATAAAAAACGCACAGGCTGAATCTCCGACCCAAGCCTGATTGCCCATTAGGCGAACTACTTCTGACTCGTACGAACCTCTGCTGAGCAGTTCAAGACCGTGTTGCCGAACGTTGTAATGATAAATCCCCGCTTCCATTGCGGAAACGCGAAAAACCACCGGATAGACTTCGATCGGATGTCTTGCCCCGCCCGACGGACTCGTTTTCAGCAATACTTGCCCTGCTCCGCGGTCGGGGCATATTGCGCTTTGGCCCCAGGTCCAAAGTAGTAGGTCCTCAAGATCTTTCAACTGCATTTCCTCTCGACGGAACCGACGACAAGTCCTGCGGTTTGACAAAGCTTCAGAGAGGGAGCCAAGTTCGTCGTAACTACTAGCCAAGGCGTGAAACGGGACGTTAAGTTCAGTATAGGGTGAAGGGGGCGGCTCGACTTGCGCCAATTTACTTAAGAGAGATTGCTGGACTTCAACGTCGGATTCGTATGTTGAAATCCGACTTCCAAAGTGGAAATATCGCGCGTCGTGCCCCCACACCCATCCATTCTCGATCGAGGCATCTTTTCTCTCTTCGGCGCTACCAACTGTTAAGAGGACACGGTTTGACATCAAAGCATTTACAACAAGAGTGTCGCCGCCTAAAAACTCGACGATCTTGATATAAGAGGTTTCAATCCCCAACACCGAAAGCAATCGGAGGACTTCTGATGAAACTGCAATCTTGGTATTTTCGACGTAGTTCTCGACAACCAAGTCTGCGTCTTCAAACGTAACGACTAGGCTATTGGAGCGACGGAGAATCACGTTGGCTATTTGGCACTAAGCTAATCGCAGCAAGAGCTTCCACTATAACTGTAGGCTGCAACTTTGAACTGAGCCTTCGCCTTCTCCTCAACATAAAAGGTGATTTCCGCTGGCCGCTTCGGGTCAAGATCTTTCCAGTGCGCTGACAGTGCATCCATTTGCTCAGCTGATAATTTAACGACGATCTTCTGATCTTTCGCAAGCTCTTTGATCACTCTTGAAGCTTCCTGACCTGCATCTTCACTCATCATTTTCTCCCGGCGTCCACTAGACACCTTGAATGTCATTATAACACTTTTGAGATAAACTTGCCACGCCTTTTCGGTCTTTGGTTTGGCGCGATGCAGTGAACCTAACCGACATGATCAAACGTTCCGCGGGCCCATATTCTGCGTGGTGTGGGAAACCTTCAAAGGCTTGTTCGCTTTTTGGCATTCGAAGTTCGATAGATTACAAGTACTTTTGAACACAACAACGAATTTCAGTGGAAATAGACTGGGCGTGAGGTATGGATTCTTGCAAAGAGTCGAAGGCTATTCAATGGCTTCGACCAAAACCCTCACTGCTTCAACTCTTCTGTGGCGGAGTGCAGTCAAGTCAACAGAGCCCGCCCTCTGATAGTCGGTCAGGATGCAAACCTGAGGCCTCTTCGCCCCGCCGGAAGGAATTTGAGGCTACGGTTGTCTACTGAGGCCTGTCACTACCTCTGCAAATAGAGAGGCCCAACTTCCCCAACATTTGGCCGCAGACCCGCCTATGCCGTAAATCTCGGAGTGCCGTTGTCAATAAAATGAACAAAGCACAACCAAGCGGATGGGGCCACTCACCCATCGAGAGCTAGAAAGCCTCGGATGGCCTTCTCCAAGTTTGAAAACAATCAGAGATCAATCACGCAGGCGCTCGACCCGGGTCCCTGTATTCGAGGTAGCCAAGCAACTACTACCCAGGGGATGTGGCTGCCTATGCACGTTGTAGAACCGAAATTGTCTCCAATAGAGCGCTTAGGACCTTTGAACCTTTCTTGGATCGGACTGCCGAGGGAGGGGGAGTCCATGGGTGACTACCGACGTATCGCCTTGACCACGACTGTATTCACTGATGGCAAGTCGGCGAGCGTGCGGGAAGTGTCGGCAAGTGAGAGGGGCTTGGCGCCGTTTCTTCGGCACCGCTGTAGGTACGCGGCGTGGTAAAGATTCGCGCGATGAAGGCCGGCGATTCGGGAGGCAGGCGCGGACACGAGGAACTCGACCAACGTTTGCTGCACTATGTCGGGACGGTTGTACAGCAGGTCGAAGGCGTCGAAAGGAAGAGCCTGCCCTTGGTAGAAAATGGCCATCAGCCAGGAACCGGCTTTCCGTGCGGCGTAGCAGCGACTGGGCAAAAGGGTGAGGCTTGCGCCGTCCTCGTCGACGGCGAACGTGGCGAGCGGCCGCCTCCGCGCGTAGTCCCAAACAATCGCTGTGCCATCCGTGCTCGACGAGACGAGCCCCTTTCCACTCGTGGTGAAGGCGATCGCGGTCACCGTGTCGGTATGGCCCGACAATCGCGCAACGGGTGCGCCGGTGCGGGCGTTCCATAGGACGATCCCGCTGTCGTCGCTCCCCGCCCCCAAAACCTTGTCATCCGAGCGGAAAGACAAACACGTGATCGCCTCCGAGGCAGCTTGATTCCGTCGCCAAAGCACCCGCCGCGCGACCGCGTCCCAGACCAACAACGTCGCGTCGCTCGATATCGCCAAAAACTTTCCAGAGGGGCTGTAGACGAGTCGAGGAATCCGGAGACTCGTGTGACCCAAGGGGACCGTGAGTCTGGTCTCCGGGTGGGCAAGTTTGATGAGAATGAGCCTTTCCGCCTCACCAACGACAACCGCCGCCTCAACGCCGTCCGATCGGATGGCCAGGCCGCCTAGATCTGAAAGCCCGAAGTCGGACTTCAACGCGCCGTCGACCACGCCCCACACGCGCCCCTCGACGTCCCCCCTCCTATTCACTCCTAGTGTCCCTATCCATGTGCCATTTGCTGAGTAGGTGACGCGGCGAAGGACGAACCCAGGGATCCCTAGCCGGAACTGCCCTGGACGGACAACCTGGGAACTACTGCTCATGACAATTCCGGCCTTGGAAGCAACGGCAGAAGAGAAGTCGGCCGAGGAACCGCCCGGAGCCGAGCCAGCCGTTGACCGTTCTCCAGAAGTCAGACCGGCCCTGGTAAAGCCAAGGGCGGTCAAACCAAGCGATCCATCGTCCTCCAACTCCGCCACAGAACGCATGTTCGGGCTAATCACGGGACGCTGATGTAGCCCGACGAGCGATTTTGTGAGGTATGGCCCGCCGACAGAGTTCCAAGTGTAGACCGCGCCAGGTGTCGAGACGGCAAAATGAGTTTCGTCGCTTGAGCAGCTAACGTCCTGCATCAGACTGACGCGGCTCTTCAACTCGCCCACTGGCCTGAGGGAAGGCATGCTCCAGAGCTGAATCAGGTCATCGTCGTACGCGCTCGCGACCCTTCCGCCTGCCACCGAGATCGCGACGCTGGTAAGGACTGCATCCTGATGCGGCGTCGGGACCGGGGGCGTCGTCGCGTGGAGGTTAGCGTCGAAACATTGAAGCCTACCGTCCGAGTACCCGATGACGAAGTAGCCCTTGCCGTACGCGGCAACCTGTACTCCCGCGGGAAGCTCAATTCTGGCCCTACAGGACTGTTCCGAGGTGTCCCACAGTCGGGCCGACGTTATTCGGCCCACAGTCGTCACCGTAGTCAGGCGGTGAGGCGCAACGAAGCCCATCTCGGTGCAACTCCCTTCCCCAAGCGACAGCCGCCGCGTTTGGACCCAGGTTTTGGTGTCGAAGATGTCGACCTCACCAGAAGGTGAGTCCGAACCCACGAGCAACTCGCGCCCGCCGGGGTCAAAGGCAACATACCGTAAGGGCCATTTCTCGTTAAGCACCGCCTCGGTAGCCCCTGACCGGCTCTGCACAAGGATGGTTCGGTTTCCGTAGTTCCGGGCGACCATGTTTCCGTCTGGACTCCAGATCGCGATCTCAAGGAAGCGCGGCCCTTTTGGAGGGGCGATTCCAGGCGGAACCAGTACCCGCATGAGCATGTGCAGATTGGCCGCGTCGAAGATGGTAAGCCCGTCCCCGGAAATAGTCTCGCGAACGGCGGCGAAGTGTCCTGTCGGATCCATCGCCACCATGCCAACTGGCGCGGAGAAGGCAATGCTGCGTCCCTCGAGGAGCGATCTCGTATCCCACGTGCACAACCGCGCGTCGTACCCCCCGCTGACGAGGGTCGTGCCATCCCCCGCAAATGCAAGCCCAGCGATATTCCGTGTATGGCCCACCTGTGGCTGAAACGTGCCGTCGGAAGCACAAGCCATGGCACCGTCGCAACACCAAGCAAGGCAATAAGCAATCTCATCGCACCCAGACCCCGTTTACCATGGGGGCAGACGTTCCATGTACCGAAGAATCCGGCGAAACTCCGACCAACGCGGCTCGCTGTCGATACGCATCATATAAGCGCGCGGCAGCAGCATGGGAGGCCTTTCGAAGGCTCGCCGTCAACGCCGCGAATGGCGCGAACTCTCTGATCACCAAGTCGGGCCGGTCGTAGATCAAATCAAATTGGTCAAAGGGGTAAGCCTCATAACCCACACGAAACGCTATCGAGTCTACGGCCCCACGCTCAGCGTAGTAGTGCCCGTCTGGACCGAGGAATACGGTGCCCAGCGGATCCGCAACCAAACATCCACACATCGCTCCACTTGGGACTTGCCATGCGCGGGCTACCCCGTCCCCTCCGGCGGTCAAGAGTCCGTTTGTGCCGTATGCGCATAGCGACCGCACCCCAAAGCTGTGGGCATGCTGGACGACGGCGACCGCTTTGCCGGTGGCAAGAACCAGTTGAAATACGTCGCCGAGGGCGTTTGCCCCAAACACGCTCTTCCCGTCCGCCGCGAAGCCTACTGCCGTTACTGGCGTCGCCGCCCATCGGCAGGTGCGTAGGCTGCGCCCATTCTTTTCAATCACTACCTCTAAAGTTCCGTCTGCTTCACCGAATGCGACCTGGCCGCCCGCGCCAAACGCGAGACACAATGCCTCCGCCCGCCGCCGCCAAACCGGAAGCATCGTCCCAGCCTTCCAAAGACAAAGCCCGTCTATCGAGGCGACAGCGAACAACGTTCCTGTTTTGTTCGCGGCAATCGCTTTCGTCTCGCCATAGGGACCGTCGTAGTTGCCCCGAAACCGGCCCTCGGTCGTCCAAATCTGGGATTCAGTGCCGATCTCCGGCATTGCCACGAGCGTGTTGTCGGTCAAGAACGCGACCGCCTCCACCCCACCCGACCGGGCGAACCACCCGCTTCGGTGCCCGGTTTGTAGGTCGATGACGGCGATTCGACCATCGTGAGTCGCCATCGCCAGGTAGCGCCCGCTACGGCTCACATCGATACCGCGAAGCACCGAGGCACCGGTGGAAAGCCGCATCACGGTGGTCAGGTGGATCAAGTCGGCGACGCGGACGAAGCCGTCCGACGAGGCATAAACCACACACCCGTTCGGCAGCGGCTTCGCCGTCAGCAACGGCACCGTTCGCCCCGCTAGGGTGTAGAGCCACGCCCCCGATGGAGCCTGGAAGACATCGACTACTCCGGAATCTCGTCCGACGAGCAGGAGCCCCCTCCCCCCCGCGGCACAGCTCGCCTGTCCCTCAACCGGCCCAATCTTCACCGCACCCTCGCCCCCGGCCCCCATCAGTCGAGCCCCACCAAAGTCTCCCGCTACCAACACGCGCCCATCTACATTTCCGACAACCGACCGCACGTCCCCGTCCGAAGCGAACCAAGACGCTTCCGCGCTCAGGTCGGATGTCCGCACGATCGCCACGCGCCCACCACGCATTCCAAGGGACACGTGCCCTGGATCCAGTGCGGATACCGCCAACACCCCTCCCGTCACGGTTCTCGCCGTGCTCATAACTGCCCCATTCTTCGCGTCGAGTCGAAAAGTCACACCGCAACGCGCCGCTCCGTAGATGGACTCGCCATCGAAGGCGACGACGACCCCCATGGCGGCCCGCGCGTAATCGGTGGCCTGCTGAATCTGCTTGGGAGTCGGATGGAGGAACGGCCCGGTCGAAATCGAATCTGCGGGAACATCACGGACGGGGATCATCGACCACATGGGCTTGCCATCGTCCACCCGCCATCGCCAAATTGTCCCCGACGTGTCGGAGGCAACCACTGAGTTAGAACCGAGAAACCCCGCCCCAGTTACCTGCACCGGCATGCGCCGAATCGTGGAAGGAACCATCCGACCGTCCGCCCCGATCTTGGCAGGCACGAGCTCAAACCTCGCCGCGTCGAAATGCCGGACCTCGGTGCCGGTCGCCAAGCTCCAAAGTCGGGCTGTACCAT
>Ga0206876_1110_pt1 | contig 22922 bp, 13 predicted proteins | sample Alteio_BWOrgCont_10_FD_152619 | JGI IMG/M metagenome (GOLD analysis project Ga0206876, IMG submission 152619) | Enriched cells from forest soil in Barre Woods Harvard Forest LTER site, Petersham, Massachusetts, United States -... | ecosystem: Environmental > Terrestrial > Soil > Temperate forest >...
TGATTGCGACAAGGGCGTCGCGAACAGAATGGCTTCAAGCCGACTTGACGGCATGGTCAAAGCATCCACAAAGCCTTGTCGGCACTTTCCGTGAGTTACGAGACGTCGCGCGCGTCCTTTCGGGACGCGTGACGTTTCCCGAAAGCAATTTGCGATTGTCATTGCCAAACGGTCCAATCCTGTGGACCGGCGACTGTGAAACGAGCCTCAGTCTTGTCGAACTCGCCAGGCGGTTTGATGTGACGGCGGTTCACAATGTCGACAACAGGACGACCCTGACGGCGATCGCGCCGGCATCTCTTGAGCCTCAGGAAACACAACCACCAAGGACAATTCCACCGCCCCGGCCAACGCACGTTGAAAAGTCGACGACGCTCAGAATTCAGGTCGAATTGCTCGACCGCATGATGACCCTCGTGGGCGAATTAACTCTCGTCCGCAACCAGTCGTTACTCGCGTTCGCCGATGAAGACGGAACCCCCCGAGCCATCATTAACCGGTTGAATTCCGTCACGACCGAGCTTCAAGATGTGACCTTGCTCGCACGAATGCAGCCGGTGGGAAACCTGTTCAACAAGTTTCCGCGCATGGTCCGCGACCTGGCTCGTCAGCTTGGAAAGCAGGTTGAGATCGACTTGCAGGGTCGCGAAGTCGAAATGGACAAAACGATCCTGGAACAACTGAGCGATCCACTGATGCACTTGATTCGAAACAGCGTCGATCACGGGATCGAAATGCCGGAAGTGCGCGTCGCGAAAGGGAAATCGCCGATCGGAAAAATCGTGTTATCGGCCACACACGAGGACGGCCAGATTCATATCCAGGTTCGCGACGACGGCAAAGGAATTGATTCACAAGCGGTCAAAGCGAAGGCACTGGCACTGTCGCTGAAGAGCGCCACCGAGCTGGATCGGATGTCGCCTCGTGAATTGTATTCGCTGGTTTTACTGCCGGGATTTTCGACCGCTACAAAAGTCACCGAAGTCTCGGGCCGCGGTGTCGGAATGGATGTCGTCAAAACGAACATCGAACAATTGGAAGGAACCATCAGCATTGATTCGGCCGTGGACCTGGGCTGCTCAATGGCAATCCGACTCCCGCTGACACTGGCCATTATTCCCTGTTTGATCGTGACGGTGGATGGAATCCGATTTGCGGTGCCACAGCGTGACCTGGAAGAAGTCGTCTGCCTGCATCCCAATTCACGGGGACGAATCGAGCGCGCGTTCGACACTGAAGTCTATCGACTGCGAGATCGGCTCTTGCCGATTGTTCGCCTGAACGAAATCCTGAAACGTAAGTCACCGTTTTCCGCCGAAACCAAAGCAGAAATTCTGGCGACGCACCTGCCTGATCAGACGGCCGAACGGGTCGAATACATCCTCGTGCTGCGGATCGCGAACAATCGATTTGGCCTGGTCGTCGACGAAGTTCGCGGAACTCAAGAAATCGTCGTCAAGCCAATGCACCCGACCATGAAGCCCATCGGCATCTTCAACGGAGCGACGATCATGGGTGATGGCCGCGTCGCGTTGATCACCGATACCGAAGGAATCTTCCAGCATGCGCGATTGAGTTTTGAACCGGCGATGGACGAGACACTCAAATCGGACAACGTCCGTGATGCAGCGCAAGTGCATCGCGTCTTGCTGTTCGAATATGGACCGGAAGAACGCTTCGCGCTGCCCTTGTTACAGATTCGTCGCATTGAGATGGTGACTCAGGATCGCTTTGAACACGTCGGCGCCGATGAATACGTGACCATCGACGGAGTTTCGACGCGAATCCTGCGATTGAACAACGTCCTGAATGTCTCGCAGATCGAGTCGGATCCGCCGCTCATGTCACTGATTTTGCCAAAGTTCGTGCCGCGACCGATGGGAATCCTGGTCTCGCGCATCGTGGACACGGAATCATTGGCCCTCGACCTGCAGGAATACACGGATCAGGACCAGGGCATCCTCGGTTCGGCTGTCGTTCGAGACCGCCTGACATTGTTCCTCGAGATGCATCGCCTGTCGGAAAAACTGTTCGGGATTCCGGCGAATGCGAAATCCCCATCGTCAAGTTCAATCCAGCGCGGCAAGCATTTGTTACTGATCGACGATACCGCCTTCTTCCGTGAAGTTGTTAAGCGTTATCTCGCTGAAGAAGGATACGACGTCACGACGGCCATCCACGGTGAAGACGGACTAAACAGATTATCGAGCGGTCAAGAATTTGACTTGATCGTATCGGATATCGAAATGCCGGTAATGGATGGCTGGGAGTTTGCGCGCCAGGTGCGTCAGCGAGGCATCACAACGCCGATGCTCGCGTTGTCGTCTCTGAGCGGTGAACAATACGAGACCAAAGCGAAAACCTGCGGATACGACGGATACGAAACGAAACTCGATCATGGTCGATTGATCAGAAAAGTGGCGACAATGCTGGCGTTTCAAGGAGTGTCGTCGTGAACGAGAAAAGCGTGGACATTGAGGGACGAGTTGGAGGATGGCCCGACTCAGAGAGTCAGGCTACGGGGGCGACGAACGGGATCGACAGCGAAACTGAGCGACTGTTCTGTACCTTCCGATTGGACGGACAGTTGTTCGGAGTCGACATGCTCGATGTGAAAGAAGTCACGACCGAAACGACGAGCATGCACATCGCGCATGCGCCCGATGAGGTATTGGGCCTGGTGAATATTCGCGGGCACATTTACCTGGCCCTCGATCTCCGGACGCTGCTGGGCATGCCTGAAACTGAATTGACCGGCGACAGCCGACTCGTATTGTTCAAACCATCCGTCGGAAACGCGTTCGGTGTCATCGTCGATGCGATTTCCGAGATTCAATCTGCCGACCCTGACAGTCTCGAACCCTTTTCCCCAGGCGATCACGAAGGACTCGTGCCCAAACTGCGCCGCGTCGATTTGATCGCCGCCATCTGCAAGCTGCCGGATGAGTTACTCGTTGTGCTCAACCCGCTCAGGTTTCTGACCATCGTTGAACAAAACATTGCCACATCAGTCTGAATCAACCGTTCTTTGACCAATTTGGTCGCAGGTGCCATCGTGAAAAACTTCAAACTCGCAACTAAAATGCTGCTGCTGACGACAATTCTGATGTCCTCGGCGGTCATCGTCGCCTTTGTTGCCGTGAATCGGCTGTCGGCCGTCAGTGCGCAGTTGCGCCAACTGGTTGATTCCACGATCGTCAAAGCCAATGACCTGTCGGAATTGCATGTGAAATTTCTGGCGAGTGTCCGCGCACAAAAGAACTCGGTGCTTTCCCCCGAGGATGACACGTCAAAGGCATACGCGGCGATTTCCCGAACCAGTTTGACGGAAGCGCGTGACGTCCTGGGCAAACTGAAGGAATTAGTGACCAAGGATCGGATCGAGAAACAATCCAAAGTTATCGATGACATTGTGCGGGCGTTCGACAAAGTCGAAAGCGTCCACAACGCAATTCTGGATCTTTCCGTCCAAAACACAAATGTCAAAGCGAGGCGGTTGCTGTCCGGTGACGTGCAACGGGAGACTGAACTTCTGCTGTCGCGATTCCGCGTGTGGGCTGACGATGCAACCGGCAAAGGTGTGGCGACCGAAGCTCAAGTCACACGCCTCAGGGCGTTATATGAAATCCATGATCGTCTGATGTCGATTCAACCCATCGTCACCAAGCACATTGAATCATCAAGTGACGAGGAAATGTCGATCCAGGAAAGTAAACTGGACGATTGTTTAGAGCAGATCAAGAATGGTCTGATGGTGGCTTCGGGGGGCAATATCGCCAACCAGGTTGACGTCACAACCACGCTTTCAGAACTGAAGATGACGCTGGCGCGGATCACGAAGTATTCGCGATTGGATACCAACAATCAGTCGACGTCCATGTCGCTCAACGAATCGCGAGTCGCCGCCGACGAACTTGTGAAACGAATCGATGAACTGGAGAACCTGCTGCTGGCAGAAGCGAAAGATGGCCGGGATTCGAGCGATGCTGCCTACAAACTTGCCGTCTGGTGGATTCTTATCGCGACATTCTCGGGAATATTACTCGGCGGACTGATCGCATACCTGGTGAAAGAGTCGGTCACACGGCCGGTGTTCCAGGTTCGCAATCTTGCGCAAGCGATGGCTGGCGGCGACCTGCGCCAACGAATTCCACTTGAGCAACAGGATGAAGTCGGGGAACTGTCCGATGCCACGAACTCTCTCGCCGATTCACTCACCAGGATTGTGACGCAGATTCAAAAGGTCTCGGAAAGCCTGGCAGGATCAGCGACCGATTTGACCGGTGTCTCCAACCAGTTGCTGTCGCAAAGTGAAACCGTATCGATGAAATCAGCCAGCGTCGCCAGTGCTTCCGAGCAGTTATCAAATAATATCAGTACCATGGCCGCCGCGGCAGAAGAAATGAGCGTCAGCGTAGCGTCGATCAGTTCGGCCAGCGAAGAAATGAGTGTGAACGTCGGAACGATTTCGTCAGCGGCCGAGCAGACGTCCACCAACGTCGGCATCGTCTCGACTGCCGTCGGCGAGATTTCGAGTTCGTTTACGGACGTCTTGAACGACGTTCGCGAAGGCTCGCGCGTGGCGGGCGAGGCCAGCCGCATGGCCGATTCGGCGACCGCGACGATCCAGACGCTCAGCCAATCAGGAACCGAAATCAGCAAGGTGACCGAGGCGATCAAGATGATCGCCTTGCAGACCAATCTTTTGGCGCTGAACGCGACAATCGAAGCGACGTCAGCGGGCGAAGCAGGCAAGGGGTTTGCCGTCGTCGCTCACGAAATCAAGGAATTGGCGCATCAAAGCGCAAAAGCGGCAGAAGATATCGCGCGCAAGATCGAGGGAGTTCAAAACGACACCCGGCAAACCGTGCAGGTGATCCAGAATGTGTCTCAGATCATCAAAGATATCAACTCGTCCGCAGGGAGAATCTCGCTCTCGGTAGAGAAACAAACGCGTGCTGCGACTATGATTTCCCATAATGTTGTCGAGGCGGACAAAGGGGTGAGCAATATTGCCCGTTCGATCGCCGAAGTCGCGAAGGCTGCTGGAGACATGTCGCGTAACGTGGCCGAAGCCGCTCGCGGCGCGACCGACGTTTCTCGGAACGTCGGTGAGGCCGCGAAAGCTTCAGGAGGGATTTCGTCCGATATTCACGGTGTCAGCGTCGCATCAAAGTCGACAAACCAATCGGCTTCGAAAGTGCATGAGTCGGCCGAGCGCCTGGATCAGATCGCGAAAGAACTTCGGAAACTTGTGGGCCGATTCAAAACCAATACGGAAGATACAGACGCTGAATGAATGCGGAACCGCTGCGAGTGCTGATCGTCGATGACTCGCGCATCTTTCGCAGTGTCATCGAACAGGCGTTATCCGGACGCAACGACGTGCAGGTTGTGGGATCGGTCTGGAATGGCGAGAAAGCGCTCGAGTTCGCACGCATTTCGCTTCCCGATTTTGTGACGTTGGACATCGAGATGCCCGGCATCGGCGGCATTGCGACACTGCGAGGTCTGTGTGAGCTTGCTCGAGTTCAGAATCGTGCGATCGGTGTCTTGCTGATCAGTTCGTATACAGAGCGCGGAGCGACGGTCACGATCGAAGGCCTGCAAGAAGGGGCGTTCGACTTCATCACCAAACCCGACGGCCTTGATCCAAACGCCAACGCCGAATCGTTGCGCGTCCAGTTGTTCGCCAAAATCGACGCCTTCCGTTCCCGACGTCAAATTGAACCTTCAACAGCATCGCCGACGATTCAACCGACTTCAGTATCGCCACGCGTGAACCGTTTCCGCGCCGTTGTGATCGGGGCATCGACGGGCGGACCTGAAGCACTGACTCGCGTGTTACCCATTTTGGTGCCGGTTTGCCCCGTCCCGATGTTTTTGGTGCAACACCTGCCCGTGAACTTCACCGAGTACTTCACGACGAGCTTGTCACGTCGCTGCGGCGATCGCGTGATGCAAGCGACGGAGGGTACAATCGCCGAACCAGGCTTTTTGTACGTGGCTCAGGGTGGTAAGCACCTGGTCCTGAACAAGATTGATGGGAAGATCGTGATCGGATTCAGTGATTCTCCTCCGGAGAATGGTTGCCGTCCCGCAGTCGACGTTCTATTTCGTTCGGCATCTGTCGCATACGCAGGTCAGGTGCTGGCGGTGGTGTTGACGGGAATGGGAACCGATGGGGCGAAAGGAGCTGCCATACTGAAACGCTCAGGGGCTCGTATCGTCGTTCAAGACGAAGAGACCAGCGTCGTCTGGGGAATGCCGGGCAGTGTTGTCGCTGCCGGTGCGGCCGACGAAGTGCGCGCAATCAGCCAGATCGCGCCCACATTGCTCGCTCATCTGGGGGTCGGAGGTTAATTCAAATGGACGTCCTGCCCCAGGATTTTCGAGACGTCCAATCGCTGGTGCGATCATTATGCGGCCTTGTTCTCACCGACGACAAAACATACCTGGTGCGCACGCGACTTGAATCGGTCGTTCACGCGCATGGGTTTGCGACATTTTCCGAATACCTCGGTCGGTTACAGCAGTTCAGTGCGACTGAAATGCGCGACGAATTAGTCGAAGCATTGACCACAGGTGAAACGTCGTTCAACCGCGACAGTCATCCGTTCGACGAATTTCGACGTCGCATTCTGCCAGCCCTCGCCGATGTGATACGTCGCCGCCGTACGTCGAACCACCCAAATTCAGTGGCACGCATCTGGTCAGCAGGATGTTCGACGGGACAAGAGCCCTACAGCATTGCGATGGCCGTGCAGGACTTCGTCGCCAACGATTCCACGCAGGATCTGCGTCTCGAGCATTTTCCAATTCTGGCGACGGATGTTTCCGCCAGGTCATTGAACGCGGCAAAACTCGGCCACTACTACGAACGCGATCTTGACCGTGGAATCACATCTGACTTGAAAAGGCGATTTTTTCAAGAGCAGGGCGATGTGAGGACCGTCAACGACAGTCTTCGCCGTCAGATCGATTTTCGTCAATTGAACCTGATCGATCCCGTTAACAACATCGGTCCATTCGAAGTTATTTTTTGCCGCAACGTTCTGATCTACTTCGATCAGCCGACGCGTCAGCGCTTATGCAATCAGTTTCACAGCCTGTTGCCTGCCAGAGGATTGTTAATTCTTGGCGCGGCCGAAAGTCTGTATGGTCTGCAAACAACATTCGAGTCCGAGCAGATCGGCAACACGTTTGTTTACCGGAAGGGCGCGGCCAACTGATCAAATCTAATAAAGAAGCACCGAAACTCATTTCCTTCGCTTCATCGTCAATTTCAGTTCCGTGGTCTGATCCGCCACGGAATTCACTTTCTGTTCCGCGCTGCTGATCCACAACTCGTTTCCTGCAGACAACGACTGGGGTCCGTCAGGCAGATTACGAATGATTGCGGCGCCATCTAAATCGGTTTCTGCCGAATAGGGATTGTCTCTCATCGATCTGGTCCACTTTATCCCATGAATGTGGTCAAGACTCGAGAAACGCGAGCAGAACACAGTTGAGCCCGCACCGACCGTATACTGATTCGGCCAACTCGACACGCTGATTCCTGCCAACGGCCGACCCGTCCGGTCGACGCATTTCACTCGCACCTGGCCGGCTGGTTCCATCTCAATCGTCATTTCTGTCTTGGCCCCTCCCGCCAGGCGCAGAACCTGTCCATAGCGAAAGGCGGCATGCCGCTTTCGATTCTGTTCACAGAACCAATTGCAGCAGGTGTCAAAGGCTTCATCCGAAGGCTGAGCGGAGATCGCTTCATTGGCGAAGGCAAAAAACTGGGCGAGGAATCCCGACGGAAGCGAAGGAAACTCGAATGATCCATCCTCTGCGATCGCCGCGTAGTCCGCCCAATAGATTGAGCGGGCGGAATTTTGCACGCCTCCTTCGTCCGGATGGATTCGAGATCCGCAATTCACGACGATGTATCCACGGACGATTGGCCGAGCAACGTTGTCCGAGATTTTTCCCAGAACTCGCACTCCGGGACGGACGACGACCCGTGCCACTCGTGATTCTGGATCGTCAGGATTCCACGCGTTCGGGTTACTGAATTGCGGGGGTTCTCCGAGCGGCGCTCGTACGACGCGAAACCAGCGGCGATCTTCGCGGATCGGTACAGATTGCAACCATCCGTCAGATTCCCGCTCGAATTCGGGCTCATCCGTATCCTGATTTTCGACAAGCAGATGACAATCCGACAACGGCTCGTCGCTGCCCGGTTCAACTCCGGCGATCCGTAGTCGCACTCCACGTTCGAGTTTGATTTCTGGAATGTGATTGTCGGAGGGGACGTTGATATCCTTATTCACTCCGCAGAACTCGGGATGCTTTACGATCATCGAGACTTGGACCACCCGTTTGACTTGATTGGGTGACCATGTAATGGATTTCGGATAGATCACAATCGTCTCGCCATCGTCCGCGGTCGTCGTTCGCACTGGCGCACCGTACGACTCTTCATTCCACCAGCCGTGTCCATTTCCCGCACGCAGCGCCCACGGGCGGATGATGGCTCCCTGGATTGGATTTCCCTCGGGATCGACGATTCGAACGGTCGTCTTCGACCATTGGATGTCATTCACAGCTTTTAACGCGCTGGGGACGAACACCATGTCATCGTCGGCAAATGCGGCTGGCCGCTGGACATGATTCGCCATCAAGATCACAGCAATGGACAGCGCCATTCGCAACATCATGCAGCCCTCGATTCAGTCCTCGGAAAGTCATTATGTCTTTGGCTTAAACAGCGTATCAAATCGATCGCCGCGCGTCGATTCGACGAGCATTTTGGCCACACGGCACTCCCATAGGGACGATGCCCGCCAGGGACAATGCACGGGGGCCGGGGCTTCATTCGATTGCCGAAGTCAATCTCTTCCGGCCCGAAGGGTCAGCAATTCAAATAGCCTAGCCCAACGGGCTAGGAAACGTGATCCTTAGCGCAGCCAAGGCCCAACGGGCCGGCCGTTTTCTTCAATCCCAAACATATCGTTCATCGATCTGAATCCCATTTTTGCGACACAATTCGCGAAATTCGTCCTGAAACGATTTTTGTTTGTGGTGATATTCCTGTCGTTCTACGTAATCGAGAACCTGGTCAAGGTTTGAAGGGCTGACGGAAAATGCACCATAGCCACGTTGCCACGTGAAGTTTGAATTTCCATCCGGAGTTTTTTTGGCCCATTTGGATGTCTCGGTTTTCAGATGTTCGATGAGTTGAGCGACCGTTACAGTTCGAGCCAAACCACAAACAATATGAACGTGATCGATCCAGCCTCCGCTGCGATTTGGATAGCATCCCGCCGTTTGCACGTGATGACTCAGCATCCGGAACATTTCGTTTCGAAAGTCAGTTTTCTGCAGAAACGATTGGCGGTCTTTGGTACTGAAGACAATATGCAACCAGATTTGCGCTAATGACTGAGGCATAACTACGATCCTGAAAAGGCGAACGGCCGGCCCGTTGGGCCTTCGCTGTGCTAATAATCGCGGTTCCTAGCCCGTTGGGCTAGGCTATTTGAACTATTGACCCTTTGGGCCGAAAGAATGACGCCAATTCATGATCACCGTTCCTCGATCACAAACGCAGAGCCATTTGTGTCCGCTCGCGAAATTCCCACATTCAATCCAGCAGTTCGCGGATTGCTTTCAGCAACGTGATTTCAACTTCGGGTGCCGTACGTGAGACCGAACCCGTCTCGTAGCCGCCCTGCGGGTAGGCAACCGTTGTTCCGATGTAACCCGGACCATATTCGCCGTAGCCGGCAGTACAGATGAATCGATCGGGCCGCATCTCTTGTGCGGCAAGCTGGTACTCGACGAAGATTTCACCAGGCAGATTCAGGAACACGGCCGGTCCCAGCCGCAAACTGCTGAGTTCGATTTTGTGACCCGAAATGACCCGTTTGGCATACGCAATGTCCCGGGCGGCACGAGCTCGTTCGTATGGAACGACCCCTTTGTTGAACAGAATTTTCTCGACGTCTTCGAGTTTCTTCAATCGATCACTTAATGGCAACGCGACGGGTTGCACGCGCCATTCGACATCTGCCGCGGTGATAGGAATTCGCCGAGTTTTCTCCCAGGCCTGTTTCATTCCGGCCGCGAGACGCTCGGTCAATTCGATCCGTGCTTGTGGCGAACCATCGTTGTATTTGCCTGCGGTCACGTTTCCGCCTGCACCATTGAAGTGCAGGTGAAAGATGTTTGGTTCGGCTCGATCACGGACCGCCCGCGCCAGACCGGGAAAATCTGCACTGACGGCCCCCTTTGCGTAATGGCTTTGTGGATGAGTGGCGTAATAGGTCATCGAAACTAGCGGCGTGTCCTGGTTCCAGAAACTCAGCAGCTTCAGCTCTGGATCGATCACTCCTTCAGGCGCTGCGATCGCTTCAGGTTCTTTCGTCGAACTCCACCGGATGATCTTCACTTTCCCATCGTCGCCCAGAATCCTGCGGTTCGAAGCGACGCGTTCCACTCGCGCCTGGCCAGTTCCGATATGCGTGAACGGACGAGCGGCCTCCAGAGATTTTTTGACTTCGGCCTCCAAGCGCTCGAGCAGCTTTCTGGAGAAGATGACGTCACAGGATGTGCCTCCCATTCCCACCGTGGCCAGCAATTCTTCCGCGTCAAAGTCACAACCAGGGGCGTCGTGCTGGTGCAAAGTATTCACGGAAACACGCGACGGTTTCGTGCCCGCAGCGCGGGCCAGAGTTTCCCGCCAGGCATCGTAGCCCCCATTTCCGATACCGACGAAATCCACGGCGCACAAGACAATCGGATCGCCGACACCAAGCAGCACGATGCCACGCGCAAACAGCGGATCGTCGATGGACGAGGCGACGGGGACCAATCCATCACAAAGGGCCGAACCAATCGGAGGCGTCACATCGAGCTGAAACGTTGCGACTCGCAACGGCTCCGCGCTGGCAGCCAGCGACGTCACAAGGTTCACCAGCAATCCTGCAACCAGCATTTTCCCATGATGAAGCATAATGGACTCGCAATCTGAATTATGACCGAACCTTACTGGACGCAGGCAACTTCGAACCACGAGTTCCGCGAAACCCGAGCCACAAATGACAACGCCCGATAATGGTGACATTACCGGGCGTTTTTATCTTCGACAACGGACTGTGTGACACTGGTGGTCGAACGGCTTGAAATTGCAGGGCGTCCGCGCTACCGCGAACTGTCCGAAGACACTGCTTGCCCAAGGCGGCAAGCAGTGGCACGCGAAATATCCGTCGACGGCGAACTTACAATCCCTTCGAGATCACCAGCTTGACAAGGTCTCCAACGCGGTTGCTGTAGCCCCATTCGTTGTCGTACCAACTGATCAGTTTGAAGAACTTGCTGTTCAGTTCGATACCGCTGCCTTTGTCGAAAATCGATGATGCTTTGCTGTGGACGAAATCGCTGCTGACAACTTCGTCCTCGGTGTATTCGAGAATCCCCTTGAGGTAAGTCTCGCTGGCCTTTTTCATTGCCGCAGCGATCTCGGCGTAGCTGGTGTCTTTGACGGTCTTCACGGTTAAGTCGACAACTGAAACGGTCGGGACGGGAACGCGAAGCGACATGCCGGTCAGCTTACCCTTCACTTCCGGACAGACCAGCGCCACAGCTTTTGCGGCACCTGTCGAGCTCGGAATGATGTTCTGAGCGGCGGCACGGCCACCTTTCCAGTCTTTCTTGCTAGGACCGTCAACCGTCTTTTGTGTCGCGGTGTACGCGTGAATGGTCGTCATCAAACCGTCATCGATTCCGAAGCCCTCTTTCAAGAGCACGTGAACGAGCGGAGCGAGGCAGTTCGTGGTACAGGACGCGTTCGAAATAATGTGATGTGATTTCGGGTCGTACTTACTGCAGTTCACGCCCATCACGAGGGTAATATCTTCACCCTTGGCCGGAGCGGAAATAATGACCTTCTTGGCACCGGCGGCGATGTGACCCTTGGCCTTTTCGGCTTCGGTGAACAGACCGGTCGATTCGATGACAATATCGACGCCAAATTGCTTCCAGGGAAGCTCGGCGGGAGACTTGGCGCTGACGACGTGAATATCGTGGCCATTGACGATCAAAACATCGTCTTCGGCCTTGTCCGCGCTGGATTTCTTCGAACCCACTTCGCCAGCGAATCGTCCCTGAGTCGTATCGTATTTCAGCAGGTAGGCGAGATTGTCGGCCGGGACGATATCGCCCACAGCGACGACTTGTACGTCTTTGCCAACCAGTCCCTGCTCGACCATTGCACGGAACACCAGCCGTCCAATGCGGCCAAATCCATTTATCGCGACCTTCACCGCCACAATACATCTCCTGAACAAAAAAAGTCCGCCGGCAAGGCGTCCGAATGGACAACGAGCAAAGTTATCAAAGAAGTTGCACGCCATAAGCCTTCGGCCGACGACCTCGGGATTCTAATTCCCCCGGCCAAACGGAACAAGGTAGGCATTTGAACGGCAGCTAAAGGCTTCGGCTGCCCGTAGTTACAGGGTGGCACGAGTCTTTGGTTCGTGTAAAGATCCCTTGCTTTTCGCAGCGGGCTATGGTGTCTTTTTGCTGGTGTTTAAACGCTTCGACGACGGAATACCGTTCCCACTACACAGTGGTGGACGACCTCGACCGCAGCGCCGCTCTGATTAACAGAAACCTAAGCGTTCACACGAGTTCTGGCATCGGGTTCCAATTGTCGACCAGGTAATGCGGCCGCGAGGACAGATCGTGCAACTGCACGCTTTTCGGATCGATGCCGAAATGATGGTACAGCGTGGCGTGAACTTCTCCGAAGTGAATTGGGCGGTCGGTGATCTTCGCACCGATGCGGTCCGTGGCTCCAATCACTTGTCCCGTGCGGAAACCGCCGCCGGCAATCAGAGCATTTCCGACTTCCGGCCAATGATCGCGGCCTGCTTCCGGATTGATCCGTGGTGTGCGACCAAATTCGCCCCAGGCCACGACAGCGACGTCCTTGTCCAGGCCGCGCTCGTGTAAGTCAGTGATCAGCGCGTGCATCCCTTGATCGAACAGCGGGAAATGCGTGTTCTTACACTCGCTGAAGTTGTTGGCGTGAAAATCCCAGCGACCAAAATTCAGCGTCACCACCCGCGCACCGGCTTCGACCAGTCGCCGGGCCATTAAGAATTGTTCGAGATTACGAGGGGCTCCATCGTAGTAATTGTTCGGGTCGCCCGTGCCATAGCGTTCTCTTACGGCGGGATCTTCGCGGGTCACGTCCAATGCGTGCATCAGTCGACTGGAGGTCAGAATCTCCATCGCTGTCTGGTTCAGTGAATCGAGCCCCTCGAACACGCCGCGGGAATCGGCATCGCGACGAAAGGTGTCAAAACTCGACAATAACTGTTTGCGGCTGGAAAGACGATTGAGATCGATGCCGTTCAACTTCATATCGTCGCGTGCAGGTCCAGACGGACGAAACGCGGCGTGACTGAAACCTAAAAATCCGGGGTGACCCGGCGAACCATAAGGCGGATGCCCGGCATTCGGCGCCAATCCGAAGAACGGCGGCATCGATTGATCGACTGATCCCAAAACCTTGGAAATCGAGGAACCGATGGAGGGCCAGCCGCCCGCTGGCTGGTTCCGCACGGTGCGACCGGTATAGCAAATAAACGAATCGTGATCGCCGCTGGGTGAACCGTAGACAGATCGCAGCGGAACCAGCTTGTCCATGATCGACGCGAGTTTCGGCAGGTGCTCGCAGATCTGGATCCCAGGAACATTGGTATTGATGGGATGGAATTCACCCCGAATTTCCACTGGTGCATCTGGTTTCAGATCGTACATGTCCTGGTGCGGCGGTGCGCCAACCATGTAGATCATGATCACCGCCTTGTGCGATTTCTTGATTCCCGCCGCGTGTTCCGCTCGCAGTAAACCAGGCAGCGACAATCCACCCAGACCCAATGCACCAATTTTCATCGCGTTGCGTCGAGTCACTCCGTCACACATTCGATGTCCGGAACCAGCAATCGTCAGCATGGAAGATCCTCGATCTCAATATCCCAGGGGGTGATCACTGCGGTGGGGGGGGGATTCAATTTTCTCGGCAGGATTTCAAGCAGGTCGGCGTCTTGAATTGGCTATACTTTGAAAACCAGTTGGCGAACGGCTCTGGCAAGTTCGTCATGTCCGATCCGCACAACCAAACAAACATTCGTTGTCGAACCATGACCACGCTGTTGCTAGGCGCAAGTCAACTTCGATGGGATGATCGTAAACAAATATCGGCGCGAACGCCAAGAGTGATTCAGCAGAACACGCAGATTTGTGGTTAGGTTTACATCAATGATGATGCCTCGTGTGAAATTGTCGTCGAATCACCGGGTTGGACGCCCGGTATTAGCGCTTCTGGCGATCGTCCTGTTCGCGAGATCTGGTTCAGTCACGGCTGCTGATCGACCGGTAGAATTCAATCGCGACATTCGCCCGATCCTTTCGGACAATTGTTTCGCCTGTCATGGTCCTGACGAGAAAACCCGACAAGGTGGATTACGGCTGGATCTTGCCGATGCATCGCGAACGAAGCTCGAGTCGGGCAAAACGGCCATCGTGCCTGGCAAGATCGGCGAAAGTGAACTGGTCCGCCGCATCTTTGCCGACGATCCGAATATGCGGATGCCGCCAGCCGATAGTAGAAAGCATCTCACCCCCGCACAGATTGAATTACTCAATCGCTGGGTGTCACAAGGTGCCGAGTATCAGCGGCACTGGTCGTTCGTGACACCGACCCGACCTCGGCCAGAATCAATTGGAATTACGGGCGCTCTGGGACCGATCGATGCATTCGTCCGCAATCGCCTCAAGAGTGAAGGACTGACTCCTTCCGAGCCGGCTGAACCCGAACGGCTGATTCGCCGCGTGACACTGGACCTGACGGGAACACCGCCAGCACCGGATGACGTCCGCGATTTCCTCGCCGATCGTTCGCCCGATGCGTACGAGAAAGTCGTTGATCGTTTGCTGGCTTCGCCGCGTTATGGTGAACGGCTGACGCTCGACTGGCTCGACGCCGCCAGATTCGCCGACACTCACGGATTCAACAATGACTCGGCACGCGCGATGTGGCGCTGGCGTGACTGGACGATCAACGCGTACAACGCGGGGATGCCATTCGATCAGTTTGTGACCGAACAATTGGCGGGCGATCTGCTTCCCAACCCCACGCTCGATCAACAGGTCGCGACGGGATTCAATCGAAATCACGTCATCAATTCGGAAGGAGGAATCATTCCGGAAGAGTACCGGGTCGAGTATGTCGCCGATCGCGTGCATACGACCGCCACCGTATTTCTCGGAATGTCGATGGGTTGTGCCCGCTGTCACGATCATAAATTTGATCCGATTACGCAGCGCGAGTTCTACCAGTTCTTCGCCTTCTTCAATCAGTTGGATGAAAAGGGCCAAGCCGGCCCCAAGGGAAATGCCGAGCCGATGATTCAGGCTCCCACGCCCGATCAGTACGATCGTCAAACCGTGTTGTCGCGGAAACTCGAATCGCTCGAATCGACGATCCAGCAGCGGATCACTGCTGAAACGGCGACGATCGGCGAATGGGAGCCAAAACTTCGGGAGGCCTATCAACAGCTCCCTCATCAGACTGTTCCGCTGCTGCGATATTCATTCAACGCGGCGAGTGGCGATGTCGTGATCGAAGAAGGGCAGCCGCAGAACAAATTGCCGGTCATCGGCAAACTCGATTGGGCTGCCGGTAAGTTTGAGACTTCCCTCAAGTTTGACGGAAATACGCACGTTGAAGCGGGCGATCTCGCGTCATTTGAACGGACGGACAGATTCTCATTCGGTGCCTGGGTCAACCTCGAAACGAAGGACCCGGCAACGATTGTGGCGCGAATGGACGACAACGCGCAGTTTCGAGGTTTCGATCTGCAACTCGAACGCGGAAAGTTGACGGCTCATTTGAATCATCGATGGCCGGAAGATTGCCTGCAAGTGGTCACCAAAGCCGACGTTCCTTCGTATCAGTGGAAACACGTCTTTGTGACATACGACGGAGCGTCGAAGGCCGAAGGACTGAAACTGTATGTGGACGGTCAATTGCACGCAGTGGATCTCAAACACAACAGCCTCACCTCGACGACAATCACTGAAAAGCCATTGCGGATCGGACGTCGTACTGATGGCACTCCGTTCAAGGGACGCGTTGATGAAGTCCGCGTCTTTAATCGTGAACTGTCTGCCGAGGAAGTGCGTGCCATTGCCGACTTCGATGGCATTCCCGATTTGCTGGATCGGAAAATTGAACAGCGAACCTCTGAACAGACGACAGCGATTGTCAACGCCTATCTGATGCGCTTCAATACAGAGTTTCAATCGATGTCGCATCAGCGAACTGATCTGGTCAATCAGCAGAACGACTTAAAAAAGACGATCCCTTCGGCGATGGTCATGAAAGAGATGTCGACCCCTCGTCAAACGTTCTTACTCAAACGAGGACAATACGACGCACCGGGTGAAGAACTGCAACCGGGAGTTCCGGCCAGCCTGCCTCCGTTCCCCAGCGACGCTCCTCGAAATCGATTGGGACTGGCGCGTTGGCTGCTTTCTCCCGATCATCCGCTGACCAGCCGAGTCTCCGCTAATCGCAGTTGGGCCTTGTTCTTCGGAAATGGTTTGGTCGAAACGGTGGAAGATTTTGGATCTCAAGGCCAATGGCCCAGTCATCTGGATCTGCTCGACTGGCTGGCGGTCGAGTTTTCCGGGGCGGGTTCGGACGATCACGGTGCCGCCCCTGCTTCACGTCCGAAATGGGACATCAAGCGGCTGCACCGCGCGATCGTGACATCGGCAACCTATCGGCAATCATCGCGCGTCTCACCCGCGCTGCTCGAACGCGATCCAGCGAATAAGTTGCTTGCGCGGGGACCTCGATTTCGCATGCAGGCGGAAATGATCCGCGACAATGCGCTGGCCATCGCGGGATTGCTCTGCGATCGGACGGGTGGTCCGAGCGTGTCGCCTTATCAACCGGAGGGATTGTGGGACGACGTCGCCGTCGGGGCCGACTACGAGGGCACAGTTTACAAACAGGACAAAGGTGAGGGTCTTTACCGTCGCAGCATGTATACCTTCTGGAAACGAACTTGTCCTCCGCCCGGATTGAACACGTTCGACGCACCGGAACGCGAATTCTGCATGGCGCGTCGATCCAGGACCAACACGCCGCTGCAAGCGCTGGTCCTTCTGAATGACCCCACGTATCTGGAAGCCGCTCGCAAATTGGCCGAACGGGCCATCAATTCAGGAGGTACCACGCCCGAGAGCCGACTGACGTTTGCGTTCCAGTTGAGCTTGTCGCGCAACCCGAATCCTGCGGAAAAGGACGTCTTGCTAAAGACGTATCGACAACGTCTGGCTCGCTATCAACAGGATCCCGCAGGAGCGAAATCGATGATCTCGATCGGTGATTCGCCTCGCGATGATTCCATCAACGAAGCCGAACTGGCCGCTTGGACGTCGGTGATGAGCGTGATTCTGAACCTGGACGAGACGATCACGAAGGGTTGATTGGGCTGCCGATCGCCTCCGGTTGGACTCCAACCAGAGTGACCACTCTATATTCCTTGGGACTTCATTTGAGCCAGCAGATTGATCATTTCGATCGCGGCGAGTGACGCTTCGATTCCCTTGTTACCGGCCTTGCCCCCCGCACGATCGAGGGCCTGGTCCATCGAATGGCACGTCAGCACACCGAACGTGACCGGTACGCCGCTGGACAACGAGACTTGCATGATGGCCGATGCCATCGGATGGTTGATGTACTCGTGATGCGAAGTCTCGCCCTGAATGACGGCGCCCAGACAAACCACCGCAGAAAACTGGCCACTCTCCGCCAGCCGCTTTGCGGGCAAGGGGATCTCGAACGAACCTGGCACGTGTACAACAATGATCTTGTCGTCGGCCAGGCCGTGTCGACGAAACGTATCAACCGCACCAGCCAGCAAGCGTTCAGTCACCAATTCGTTGAACCGCGAGACGACGATCGCAACACGCGTGTTTCCAACGAGTAGGGACCCTTCGAGAACGTTTGGCATCAGCAAGACTTTTCATTAGCTCAGGTTCATGGTCATCAGGAATTCATCGTTCGACTTGGTTCGGCGCATGCGGCTGACCAGCAGTTCCATTGCTTCGACGGGATTCATGTCATTCAGGACTCGTCGCAGCAACCAGACTCGTCGCAGTTCTTCTTCCGAGAGCAGCAGTTCCTCGCGACGCGTTCCCGACTTATTCACGTCGATGGCCGGCCAGACGCGTTTCTCGACCATTCGGCGATCAAGGTGCAGTTCGGTATTTCCGGTCCCCTTGAATTCTTCAAAGATCACATCGTCCATCTTGCTGCCCGTATCGACCAGCGCGGTGGCGACGATCGTCAGGCTGCCACCTTCTTCGACGTTTCTGGCGGCTCCGAAGAAGCGCTTGGGGTGCTGCAGCGCATTGGCATCGACACCACCGGTCAGAATCTTGCCCGAATGAGGACATTCCGTATTCCAGGCGCGAGCCAGTCGCGTGATCGAATCGAGGAAAATCACGACATGCTGGCCATATTCGACCATCCGTTTGGCTTTTTCGATGACCATCTCTGAGACCTGGATGTGCCGGCTGGGCGGTTCATCGAAGGTACTGCTGATGACTTCGCAGTTTTTGCCTTTGACCTGACGTTCCATGTCGGTGACTTCTTCCGGACGCTCATCGATCAACAGCACGATCACATAAACTTCCGGATCGGCCGCGAGTACCGCCTTGGCCAGCTTCTGCAGCAGGATCGTCTTGCCTGCCTTGGGCGGCGAAACGATCAATCCGCGCTGACCCATGCCGATCGGGGCCACCATATCCACGACACGAGTGCTTAATTCATTCGGGTCGCTGCACAGCTTCAGGCGACGCGTCGGATGCAACGGCGTCAGGTCGTCGAAGAAGACCTTTTCGGTCAAGAGGTTCGGATCTTCGCTATTGATCGCTTCGACGCGCAGCAAGGCAAAGTAACGTTCGTTCTCTTTCGGCGGGCGAATCTGGCCGGCGACCATCGCTCCGTTCCGCAATCCAAACCGGCGGATCTGGCTGGGTGACACGTAAATGTCATCCGGGCACGGCAGATAGTGATAGTCAGCCGCACGCAAGAAGCCGAATCCGTCCTGCAGGATTTCCAGTGTTCCTTCGCCAAACATCAGGCCATTCATCTTCGTCCTCTCTTTGAGGATCTTGAAGATCAGGTCCTGCTTTTTCAGCCCGGTATATTCGGTGATGTTCTCTTGCTTGGCGAGAACGATCAAATCCTTCATCGTCAACCGTTGCAGTTCGGCGATATGAATATCCGTATCGCCCCGTTTGATCTCTTCGTAGCGCCCGTCGGCGACAAAGTGAGCGGAATCGTCAATCTCTTCATCTTCGGGCACAACCGGTGGCGGGACGGCATCCCGGATGCTGGCTGCCTCGCGAGAGGCTGTGTCTCGCGACGATGCCTCGCGCGAGATCGGAGCCTCACGCCCAACGGCGGCAGACAGCGGAGCGGCCTCATCCATCAGATCCCAATCGGATGCCTGTGGAGGTGAGGCGGGGGTCGAACGAGGATATGACGGACGAGGTTTCATGTTCATGATTTTTTGAAATGGCGATTTTTAGGGATTGAGCAAAGTCATCATTGAGCCGAGACGTCGGCAACGGAACCGTGTCGACGAAGGCACGCGTTAATCAAGAAAAAGTTGAGTCAGTGAACTTTTATGTGGGGCAAAGCGGAATTCAAGACAAGGATTGGTAAGTCAGACGTTATCTTCGCAGACTCGCACAGAGTCGCAAGGATTTAAATCATTTTTGAATTGGAATTAACAAAGATGTTGAAACAAGGAAGGAGACTCTCTGGCAGTAGAATTGTTTTCACAATTTCCCAGACAAAAAGCAACAGTTAAATTCGCAGTTTTGCGGATTCCCTCAAAAAGTCAGATTATTTGAGCTGTTGACGCAAACGGTGAAGTTCTTGCAGGGCGGCCATCGGTGTCATCTCGTTCACGTTCAACTGGCGTAATTCATCAATGATCGGGTGTTCTTCGTCGGCAAACAGAGCCAGTTGAAATTCGCGTTTTTTTTGCGTCCGTCGCGCCGGAACTTTGGTCTTGCCCGCTTCGTCGACGTGGTCATCCTCCAGTGTCTGCAGAATGACCTTGGCGCGATCGAGAACCACGCGTGGCACCCCCGCAAGCTGCGCCACGTGAATGCCATAGCTCTTGTCCGCGGAACCGGGCACGATTTTATGCAGGAAAATGACGTCATCCCGATCTTCGCGGACAGCAACGTTCCAATTGACGCATTCCCCCAACGATTGTGTCAGTTGCGTCAGTTCATGATAGTGGGTGGCAAACATCGTCCGGCAACCGGTGACATCGTGTAAGTATTCGGTGATCGCCCAAGCCAGCGAAATTCCATCGTAAGTACTTGTCCCGCGACCAATCTCATCGAGGATGACCAGGCTTTGCCGGGTCGCCGCATTCAGGATTCGAGCCGTTTCAGTCATTTCGACCATGAATGTACTTTGGCCCTTGCCCAGTTCGTCGCTCGCTCCTACCCGTGCAAACACACGGTCAGCAATCCCGATCGACGCGGCACGCGCCGGCACAAAAGAACCCATCTGAGCCATGATCGTGATCAAGGCCGCCTGCCGAATGTAGGTGCTTTTCCCCGCCATGTTCGGACCGGTGATCAGTTGCATCATGCCACCCGGCGTTTCAACGACGACCTCTTCGTAGCCTGAGTCTCCCGAGTCGGGCCGCGTTCGTTGTTGCCTCATACCACCCGGCGTTTCAACGACCTCGGCGAGCGGGGGATGTGAATCCCCTGATTCTGCTGTTTTCCGTTTCCCAGCTCGCACATTCGTGACAGACGAGTCCTTCTCACCCGCAGGATCACTCGCCTTCTCCACGTTCGCCGGGACATGATTCCCTATTGCGTCTGACAAATGAGGTTTACCGTTCGTCGGATCGCTTCGGCCCATCCGTACATCGTTCGGGACGAATTCACCACTTGGCTTAAGCCTGTCCAGCACAGGATGGCGACCTTCACGGATATCCAGCACTGGTTCCGTGGAAATCTCGGGACGGCAATACCCGGCACGCACCGCCAGGGTGGCCAGGCCCGTCAGCGTATCGACTTCCGCCAGCACCTCGGCGATTTCCCGCAGCCGAGCCGACTGCAATGCGACCCGCTCCCGCAATGCGTTGAACAATTCCTGTTCGAGCTGAACGGCCTGACCTTCCGCTCGCAAAACTTTCTCTTCATATTCCTTGAGCTGCGGTGTAATGAACCGTTCGTAGTTCTTCAGCGTCTGTTTGCGGATGTAATCGGCAGGAACTTTTTCCGCCTGGACGGCCGTGCATTCCAGGTAGTATCCGAAGACTTTGTTGAATCCGACCTTCAGGTTCGGAATACCGGTTCGCTGGATTTCCTCGGCCTGATACCTTGTGATCCAATCTTTTCCACCGCGGGCGAGGTCTCGCCATTCATCGAGCTGCGCGTTGAATCCTTCGCGAATCATTCCCCCATCGCTGGTCAGCATGGGCGGTTCGTCGATCAGCGACAATTCAATATCCGCACGAATCTCGGGGCACAGATCCAGCCGGCCTTCCAACTCGACCAGCCGCCGAGCCGCTCGACCCGATAATTTCGCTTTCAGTTTTGGAAGCAGCGCGAGTGTCCGAGCCAGACACGACAGGTCTCGAGGCGAACACCGCCCAGTGGCGACGCGGGCCGTCAGCCGCTGCAGGTCGTAGGCTTCCTGAAGCTGCTCACTCAGGCTGCGGCAGAAAACGGCATCGGAAGTCAGTTCTTCCACGGCATCCAGTCGCAGTTTGATTCGCGCCGGATCGGTCAACGGATTCGAAAGCCATTCGCTCAACAAACGTGCGCCCATCGGCGTGACCGTCTCGTCAATCACATCCAGCAGGCTGCCTTCGCGCCGTCCATCCCGCAACGTTTGAGTCAGCTCGAGACTGCGCCGCGTCGCTTCGTCAATCAGAAGGCTGGTCCCGCGCCGATATGGCTCGAGCCGCGTGATGTGACCTAATCCACTCTTTTGAGTTTCGCGGACATATTCGAGCAGTGCACCCGCGGCGGTGACCCCCGCCGTATTGTCGTCGATATCGAACCCTGAGAGTGTTCGCACCTGAAAATGTTCCAGCAAGGTCCGCTGGCACTGCTCGCTGGAAAACGACCACGGAGGACGATCGCTGATCAGCATTCCCGGCATCTGCAGCAACATCTTGACCAGCGGCATTTCATGCGAATTATCCGGTACGAGGCATTCCGCCGGACGAATTCGCGCAATCTCATCCATGACATGTTCGCCCGCGAGGTCCGCCATCAGGAATCGCCCGGTCGACACTTCCAGCCAGGCCAGACCGCAAATGTCCTTTGTCGGGAAGACGCACGCCAGGAAATTGCTCTCACGAGGATCGAGCAGCGAGTCTTCGGTCAGCGTTCCCGGCGTGACGACGCGAGTTACATCGCGCTTGACCGGCCCCTTCGCCAGTTTCGGATCTTCCATCTGCTCGCAAATCGCGGCGCGGAACCCGGCACGGACGAGTTTCTGCAGGTAGCCATCCAGTTGATGATAGGGAAATCCCGCCATCGGAATCGGGTTGGTCGACGCTTTGTCACGACTGGTCAATGTCAGACCAACGGCCTTCGAAGCGGTGACGGCATCTTCATAGAACAGTTCATAGAAGTCTCCCATACGAAACAGCAAGATGGCCTGCGGGTGCTGAGCTTTAACCTCAAGATACCGCTGCATCGCGGGTGTCGGCGTACGTTCGGGAGTCGTCATGAATGCAATAAATCGATTCAAAATGAGAAACGCAGGTTGATGCCGGACACTTTAACGCCCACAG
>Ga0206876_1112_pt1 | contig 22760 bp, 19 predicted proteins | sample Alteio_BWOrgCont_10_FD_152619 | JGI IMG/M metagenome (GOLD analysis project Ga0206876, IMG submission 152619) | Enriched cells from forest soil in Barre Woods Harvard Forest LTER site, Petersham, Massachusetts, United States -... | ecosystem: Environmental > Terrestrial > Soil > Temperate forest >...
CCGAATCGGAGAGATTGTTATACATCGCAGCGTACGTGAAATAAGTGTAGGGACCCAGGTACGTGAGCGGATCGTTTCCGACGAATTTATAGGGGGAAATATAGAGGAGCGGATTGGAGGCGGTGTCGGCGGCCAGTCCGAGGGTGTCCCGCTCATTGCTCGGACCGAAGATCGGCAGCATGAGGTAACATTTGGGCTGCCACCCCCACTTGCCCAGGGTCTGGCCGAAATCCGCCTCCGATCTTGGAATCTTCCATTTGTCAGCCACGTCGAAAAAGCCAGCCCAACCGACCGTGGAATTGCAGAGAAACCGGTAGGATTCGTCGCGCGCTCCAGTCCACTTTCCCTGGAGGAGATTGTTGATTAGTCGCACCGGGTAAGTGAGGTTGGTGCCGAAATTCCCAACCGCGCCCCGGATCGGCTTCGCGACCAGAGACCGATAGATGCGGCTGGTCGGTTTGACGACATCGGACATCAGTCCCACGTTGAAACTCCACATCACGCGGTTGAATGGTTCGACGGGGTCCGGGACTGAATTGGGAAGAACAATGGACTGCGTTGCCGGCGCGTTGGTCAGGCCGGCGGCCGACGGCTGTCCCCAAGCCAGCGACGAGAGGCACAATGACAGGACCACGAGAGATTTCAATCCGCCCGCCCTACTTGGCGTGAGGTGAAAATCCTTCTCAAATTGATGCCGCAAAATAGTGCCGCCTTTCGGTGTGACAACGCCGAATTTCAATCGTCTTGACTACGCCTTCCATCCAATTGATCGGGATTCCCGCCGGGCCCGGGCGCGGCTGCGAGAGTGGCGCGGCGGCCGCCTGCCGGGTATGAAACGATCGCCGGGCAGCGGGTTCAAATCCTTGATATTGGACGCGAGTTTTCAAGAAATCACAAATCGTTGCGGGCCGCAAAATTCAATCACATGCGCCTCGAGAGCCAGAAGAATGATTCCTTTGGCTTTGCGTTCGCCCCAAGCGCGGTACGCGCCTGCTATGAAGGCGCCGAAAGTCAATGGTTCGTCGCTGGGCACGAGTTTTACAAGGCCTCGAACAGCGGATGGGAGGCTAGCGCTCATATTGTCAGCAGCAATCCTTCCGGGACGGGCTTTTCGCTGGCCGCCCGGGCCGGATTCGCCAGCTTCCGATACGGCTTTAGTTGACATCATGCGCCCAGTATATATGGAGAAATTCAGCGGGTGCTATGCGGTGTTTTACCCATGCCTCATTTCGCGAAGCGAAATGTCTCCTGGCCGGTTTCGCGCGCCGGAGCGCTGGGTTGATCCAACACTTCCCGCAGTTTGTTCGCCAGCGCGGATGGGGTGAACGGTTTTTGCAGGAGCGCCACGCCTTTATTCAGAACCCCTTGATGGACAATGGCGTTCTCGGTGTATGCGGAGGTGAAAAGAACCCGCGTATGCGGATATAACGCCTCCACGCGGTCCGCCAGTTCCTTGCCGCTCATGTGCGGCATCACGACATCGGTGAACAACAAATCAATATGTCCGACATCTCGCTGCTGTTTGAGGCTCAAGGCTTCGATGCCGTTGGCGGCGGCCCAAATCGTGTAACCGAGGCGTCTCAACAAGGTCGCGGCCATTTCACGCAAGGCGGGATCATCCTCAACGAGCAGGATCGTCTCGGTCCCGCGCGGCAACTCTTGTGAATCAAGGCGTTTAACGGGAGCTTCGGGCTGCTGTTGAGCTTGGGGCAGATAAATCTTGAAGGTGGCGCCGCGGCCAGCCTCGCTATAGACACTGATGTGCCCGCCGCTTTGTTTGACGATGCCGTAACAGGTGGATAATCCCAGACCTGTCCCCTGGCCAACGGCCTTGGTGGAGAAAAACGGCTCGAACAGGCGCGCTTTTACTTCATCGCTCATGCCGGCGCCCGTGTCCGTGATCGCCACCATCGCATAGTCTCCCGCCTTCAATTCCGGATAACGGCCCACGCTATCCTGGTCAAACGAGACGTTCGCGGTTTCCAAAGTGAGCTGCCCGCCGTTGGGCATGGCGTCGGCTGCATTCATGGCCAGGTTCATGATGACTTGTTCAATCTGGCCGGCGTCCGCCTTGACCGCGTGAAGGCCGGCGGCGGCGACGATTTGGATGTTTACGTCGCCGCCCATGAGATGGTGAAACGTGCCTTCCATGCTTGCGATGACCTGGTTTAGATCGAGGATTTCGGGCTGAAGGATTTGTTTGCGGCCATAGGCCAGGAGTTGCCGCGTCAGCATGGCGGCACGACCGGCGGCCTGGTTGATTTCGGTGGCGTTTCTGGCCAGCGGACTTCCCGCGGGAAGATCGTTGCCGAGCAATTCACTCTGGCCGATGATGGCCGTGAGGATGCTGTTGAATTCGTGGGCGATGCCGCCCGCCAATTTGCCGACCGTTTCCATTTTCTGTGATTGAAATAACTGGGCTTCGAGTCGTTTGCGTCCGGTGATGTCGTGCTGGATGGCCACAAAGTGCGTTATTTTGCCGTCGGCATTGCGAATGGGAGCGATTTGCCATTCCAGGTTGAATTCCTTTCCGTCCTTGCGGTAATTGATGGTTTCGCCCTCAAACGCTTCGCCGCGTTGGAGGTTCAGGCGCAGGCGGCGCAACACGGTTTTGTCCGAGCGCGGCCCCTGTAACATCCGGGGAGTCTTTCCAATGGCCTCCTCCGCGGTGTAGCCGGTCATCTTTGTGAAGCCCGGATTGACAAACATGATCCGCGGCCCCGGCAGATCGAGTTGCGCGTCGGTGATCACAATGGACTCCCTGGACTGTTCGACTGCGGAACTGAGCAACCGCAACGATTCTTCCGCCCGCTGGTGTTCGGCCACTTCCCTCTGGAGCGATTGGTTGCTCTGGAGCAGTTCGCGGGTGCGCTCGGTGACCCGGCTCTCCAACTCTTCGACTTTTCGCAGCGACTGTTGGTGCAGCCACCATTTTTCCGTGAGCGCGAACGCCAGTTGGAGCGCTTCGACGGCGTCAAAGGGCTTTTTGAGAATGAGCAACCCGTCGCGATGTCCAAGTTTAACAAACATCTCGCTCCATGAATAATCGGAGTAGGCGGTGCAGAGGACAACCTGGAGATTGGGATCAATCTCCCAAATTCGCCGGGTTGTTTCCACGCCGTCCAAGCCGGGCGGCATCCGCACGTCCACAAACGCCATGGCGTAAGGCAGCCCTGCTTCAAGGGCTTTCTTGACCAGCAACACGCCTTCCTGACCCTGATAGGCGGATTCAAGCTCAAAATGAGTTTGTTGGACTGCATCGGCGAGATCCCCAAAGACGGCTGATTCGGTGGCGTCCAGGGCCGCAAGTGTGGCGCCGGCTGGGGAGAGAATTTTGCGAAAATCATCGTGGATTGAACGATTGTCATCGACAATCAGCACGCGCCGATTTTTTCCGTCGGGAATATTATTCATGGGTGTTCTCCTGTGTGGGGCAGGGCAGTTCCAGGGTGAAGGCGGCGCCTTTGCCGGGGCCGTCGCTCTGCACGGTCAACGAGCCGCCCATTTCCTTTGCCGCCAGCGCGCCGCTGTGCAGGCCGAAGCCGTGGCCGCCGGCGCGCGTCGTAAAGCCGTGGTTGAAGATGCGTGTGAGATTTTCCGGCGGAATCCCGACTCCGTTGTCGGTCACGGAGATCCTGACGCGGCCATCGCCATTGGCGACGCGCACGGTCAGGCGTTTGTCGGCGCGCATGGATTCATCGCAGGCGTATTTGGCGTTGCGCATGAGGTTGACCAGAATCTGGAGGATTTTGTGCTTCTCGACGTTCATCGGCGGCACATTTTCAAATTCGCGGATGACCTCCACATTGTGGCGGCTGAAGGCGCCCTCATTGATGCGCATGCTGTCTTCCACCAGGGTCACCACGTTGATCATTTCCCTCACTCCGCCGACCGTCGCGTAATTCTGCTGCATGGCGACGATTTCCTTGATGTGCTCGACATTCCGCCGCAACGAATCCAATTCACCCGCGATTGCGGCGTGATCGGCCATGAGATGTTCGGAAAGCTGGGCCAGGAGCGCAGGGATGTGTTTGCCCCTCGCATCATTGGTGACAAACTCTCCAAGATCATGAGCGTGTTCCTGGAGCAGGCCCACGACCCGGGCGAGACTCGAGGCCCGCGATTTCCCAAGCTTTTCAATGACCAGCCCGGTGGAAATGTTGACGCTGTTGAGCACATTGCCGACATTATGGAGGACGTTGGTGGCAATTTCTGCCATGCCGCCCCGGCGGGACGCCTCCAGCAATTGCCTGTGGATGCTTTCCAGTTCCCGGGTCCGTTCCTCCACGCGCCGTTCCAGATTGTCCCGCGCCGTTTGCAGGGCGGTGTCGCGCGCCTGAATCTGAGCAAGCATTTCGTTGAACCCATCAACCAACTGTCCCAACTCGTCGTCGCCTTGCTTTGCCGCCCGCACGGAGTAATTCTTTTCCAGCGCCACCGACCGGGCCACTTGCGCAAGCCGCAGGATCGGATCGCAAACCAGCCGCTGTAACTGGCTGGAAAGCACGAATGCCACCAGCAACGATGCCAGGAACACCAGCCCCACGATCTCCATGTAACGCATCAGGCGCGAGGAAATATCCTTGAGGTCCGACGCGACAAAAATAGTGCCGACCGCAACCCCTTGCTGTTTGACAGGACGAAACAGGTGCAGTTGGCCCCCAAAGAATTCCTGGCCGTCGTCCCGCTGGGCCGGAAAAGCAAAGGGGGGGGAAGCATCGCGCTGGTAAGACGCAAAGACATTGCCGTTCCGGGAATAAACGCACGCGGAAATGATGCTGCCGTTGGCGTGCAGCGCGGCGAGCGTATCCTGGGCGGTCTTGGGATCGTTGAAATCAATGGCCGCCGCGCAGTTGTTGCCAATCGCTTCGGCAAGGACGGAAACGCTCTCAACCAACTCGCGGCGAAAGGTCACGGTGTCGTAGGCCACGAACGCGGCGCAGGCCAGCAACAGCACGACGCTGCTGGTCAAAGTCATGATCAGCGTCTGTTTTCGGCGGATGGACGTGTTTTGGAAAAGTGGCATTTGAACCTCAGTTGGATTTGCCCTTCACCACGTCTGCCACGGCCAGCAATCTGGAACTGATTGTCAACCCGGCTTTCTTCGCCGCCGTCAGATCAATGGCGAGCCGGACATTCCCGTTTTTGAGCACGAAGTTAATGATGCCGCCGTTTTGCGCGAACAGGTCGTCCTCGCCCACCGTGAGAATGGGCAACGCGCTTGCCCTGTTCAGAATCTCCCGCATTCGGGGCGCCTCCGAATCGCTGATGAACACGATATGGCATTGACTGGAGTCATCCGCGCTTTCGAGATGTCGAACGACAATCGCACGGCCGCCAACGCTCTTGCCTGCCACAACGTTTTTCAATGCCTCGCCGAGTTTGCTTTCGCCGTACAAGCCGATGGTGATGGCGGTGTTACTTCCGGCAAATGCATTTGGCGGCCAATCAACATATTTGGTGAAGTTCAACAGGAACAGCGCCTTGACCTGATACTCCGGCAAGGACGCGTCTCCCCGGCTAACGGGGCAGACCTCACACCAAATGCCGAGGCAAACGCCCCACGCGATAACATGGGCGACCCAGCCCTTTCCGCGCAACATCCGGCCCTTGAATCTGGGCGTATTCATGGATTGCAGCGCTAAAATCGCAGGGTGATCTTGGCCAGCACGCTCCTCGGTATTTCCGCCAACGTGTGGGTTTCCTGGCTGGAGAATTCCACGTGTGCGCTTTGCAGCAGGTTCTCCCCCCAAATGCCAACCTCAAACCATTTGCGCGGATCCCAGACCAGACCCAGGTCGGCCCGCGCATAGGAGGGGATTTCGTCGTAACCCGTCGAAACGGGCCCGGTGCTTCGGCCCACAACATAGATAGCGCCGTTCAGTTCCAGATGCCAGGGAAGATCCAGATACGAGCGTACCTGGAATTGTTGTTGCGGACTTTGCGCATAGGCCGAAACGGGCGTCAATTGCGTGCCCAGCCAGCTATAGCTCGCCGCCAGTCTCCAGTTCTCAACGACGCGCCACTGACCCGACAATTCGACGCCGTAGGTATCGCCAGATCCCGCGTTTTTGTAGGTGGAGGAGATCAGCAGGTGTTCTGGAGATGGGCTGGTTTCAATGACCGTGGGATTGGGAACCGCGATCAATAGGTGGTCATAGACATCGTAGAATCCGGTGATGTCGAACGACAAATTCCTGGTTGGCGCCACGCGGTAACCCAACTCATAATCCAGCGCGTCTTCCGCAGTGTTGTTTGGATCGCCAAAAATTGACACCAGGGCAGGGGGACCCGACGGCGCGGGTTGAAAAGCGGCCGCATTCAATCGGCTGTTCAACTCGAAGAGTGAAGGGGTGCGTGTCGCGCGCGAAACCGCAGCCCAAATGGTTTGGCTTTTGGTCGGCGTCCACAACAGCCGCCCGTTTGGTTCAATTTTCCATTGGATCAGGCTGTTGTCCTCAAATTTTGTGCCCAGAACAAAATGCAGTCGATCGGGCACGACTGTAATGTCATCCTGGCCGAATATATTGTAGAGGCCGAGGTATTGAGTTTCCGGGGTCCAGGTCAACTGAAAAGTTGGCGTGTCCTCCACGCTCTGATAGCGATAGCCGGTTCCAAACACGAAATCGTTCCAGGAGGCGAGGGAAAAGCGGAACTGCAAGTCGATGTCGTACGTATTTTGAATCAGAAACCCGTTTCCGGTTCCCTCTTCGACATGATCAAAGTAAGTTTGCAACGTCAACTGCGCTGAATCCGAAAAATCGCGAGTCCATCGCCCCAGGACGTTGCCTCCCTCGTTGTATTCTTTGCCATTGAACTCCAGGATGGAAGGCGGAGCGAGGCTGACAATCTGGGAGGGTATTTCAGCTATACTGTAGTAGTAGTCGCCTTGAAGCGTCAGGACGTTTTGGCTGGGTGGTTCCCAATCCATGCGAAAGCCGGCCTGGCTGGAATCCCAGGCGTCCCCCGCCGGCTTCCCGGCGGAGGTGGTGAGGCCGTCTTGATCCGAGCGCTTTGCGTACACTCGATAGTAGAGATTGGTGGCCAGTTCTCCGCCGTATCGCATCGTCGTTATGTCCTGTTCCACGGTCCCGGCGCTGCCGGAGATCAGCAGCCCCTGTGTGTCCTTGGCGCTTTTGCTTATAATATTGATGACCCCATTGACCGCGTTGGCTCCCCAAAGCGTTGCGCCGGGACCGCGAATGACTTCGATTCGGTCCAAATCCTCCATCACCATGTCCAGCGAGTTCCAATAGACGCCCGAGGAGGAGGGCGTGTACACGGTTCGCCCATCCACAAGGACGAGCAAGTCTCTTCCAAATTGGGCGTTGAATCCGCGCGCGCTGACCGCCCATTCGGTGCCGTTGATTTGCGCCACGTCCATGCCCGGCACCATGCGGAGGGCCTCGGGTATGGAGGTGATTCCCAGCCGGCGAATATCGTCGCCGGTCACCACCGAAATGGCGGCGGGAGAGGTAAAAAGATCGGTTTGTTCTTTCGCAACGGAGGTGACCTTCACGTTGACCAACTGCTCCAGCGTCAAGTCCCCCAAATCGCTTGACGATTGCGGCGGCAGATTCGTGTCGGTCGCGTCCGCCCAGGTCGTCGTCAATACAACCGCCAGCGCGGCGCCGGACAATATCAATTTCTGGAGTGGTGGTTTTTTAATCATTTGACGGTGGGGTCAGTTGGTGTCCAGCATCTTCCGGACTTTGCGGGCGAGTGTCGCGGGTGTGTAAGGTTTTGGGAGGAACTCCACTCCCGGCTGAAGCGTGCCCGTTTGGGTGACGGCGTCGTCCGTATACCCCGATGTGAATAGAACTTTGAGGCTGGGTGTGACGGTTTTCAGCCACTCCGCCATCACTTTGCCGCCCATCAACGGCATGATGACGTCGGTGATCACCAGTTGAATCGGCGGGCCCTTGTGGTCGCGCGCCGCGTGAAGCGCATCCTGGCCGTTGGAGGCCGAGAGCACCGTGTAACCCCGGCCTTCCAATACACTCCTGGCAAGCTGCCGGAGAGACGGGTCATCTTCCACGACGAGCAAAGTTTCCGCGCCGCGCGGCAACGGTCCTTTCAAGACCAGTTGGGTCCTGATATCAAGCGCCTGGCGGACTCGCGGAAAATAAATCCTGAAGGTCGTGCCTTTGCCGATTTCACTCTCAACTTCGATGTAGCCCGCGGATTGCTGGACGATGGTCTGGCAGGTGGCCAGTCCCAAACCGGTCCCTTTGCCTTTTGGCTTCGTCGTAAAAAATGCGTCAAACATGCGCGCCTTGACCTCGTCGGTCATGCCCGTGCCGGTGTCACTGACGCTGAACATGACGTACTCGCCGGGAATTGCGCCGGAGCGCGCGCGCGCGAAATCCTTATCGAGCGTGACATTGTCCGTTGCGATGATGAGCTTGCCGCCGTTTGGCATGGCGTCGCGGGCATTGACAACCAGATTCATCAACACTTGTCCGACATAGCCGGAATCGGCCTTGACACGGCCGAGATTCTCGCCGGGAACAATGGTCATCTCGATGTTCTCGTCAATGAGCCGCCGGAGCATTTTGTCCATCTCTTTGACCACCTCATTGAGGTCCAGGACAACGGGCTGGACCGCTTGTTTGCTGCCGAAGATCAGGAGTTGCCGAGTCAATCCGACGGCGCGGTCGGCCGCCGATCGAATCCTCACCAGATGACTCTTGAGCAGCCTTTTGAGGCCGAGTTTCTGAATCGTCAAATCGCTGTAACCGATGATGACGGCCAGGATGTTGTTGAAGTCGTGCGCCACGCCGCAGGCAAGCTGGCCCACAACCTCCATCTTTTGCGCTTCGATGAACTGCGCCTGCAGGCGCCGGTGTTCCGTGATGTCCTCGATCATTTTAATGGCGAATCCGGCGTTGCCGCCCCTCTTTGGAACTTCGCTGACCGAGACACGCGTCCAAACCACCTCGCCATCCTTGCGGAGGTAGCGCTTTTCCATTTGGTAACTGGCGCGCGCCCCCTGAATGAGTTCCTTGTAGCGCTCCACACCCTTCGCGCGATCGTCCGGATGCATAAGCGCCTCGAACGGGAGTCCGTTTAATTCATCACGCGTGTATCCAAGCATTTTCTGCAATGCCGCGTTGGTCAGCACGGCCCGGCCATCCGCAGCCACCAGCGCTATTCCCAAAGGCGATTTGCTGAAAATTATTCGCAACTGTTGCAGGGTCTCGCGCAAAGCCTCTTCCATCCGGCGATTCGCCGCGCGTTGCCCGGCTTGATCCAGGGCGCGGCGCATCGCGGGGGCGAGGAGGCTCAATTGTCCCCTCAGCCCCGGGTCCGTCGCGCTTCCCTTGTGCAAATCAACGGCCCGTTTCTGGCCAAGCGCCGTGGACACCATGACCATCGGGGTGGCGGGCCACTTGCCGCGCAGAATTTTCACCGCGGGCAACCCATCAAAGACGGGAAGCGAGAGGTCGGAAGGAATCAAGTCAATCCCGCTGCGATCGAGCGCCGTCACAAGACCATCGCCGGTTCGGACGCAGATTGTCTCGCAAGCGATGCCGTCGGCTTCCAGGGCCGATTGGATCAACCCGGCATCGACCGGGTCGTCTTCCAGATGCAGGATATGAAGCGGGGGTTTAATTGTTGACGGTTTCCTTTCCGAAAGAAACGGCTCCAGCGCCTTGAACCGGGGATTCTTCCGTCCCCGTATGCGGAGGCGGTTCATTGATAGCCGCCCAAAAAACGCCGAGTTCTTTGACCGCCTTCATGAATTCGGAAAACTCCACAGGTTTGACCACATAGGCGTTGACGCCATGTTTATAAAAGTCGCTTAAATCCTGCGGTTCGCGGGAGGAAGTCAGCGCCACGACAGGGATTGTTTTCAAACGCTCGTTCGCCCGGATGGCCTGAAGCACTTGCAGCCCGCTGACCTTCGGCATCTTGTTGTCGAGCAACACCAGAATGGGATTGCCGGCCGGTCGCGTTTCGAATTTTCCGCGCCTATTCAGATAATCCAGCGCCTCCGCGCCGTCGTTGACGACCACCACCTTGTTGGCCAGATGATGCTTCGCGAGCGCGGCCAGGGTCATTTCCACGTCGCACGGATCGTCTTCGACAAGGAGAATTTTTTTGACGCCTTCAAACTGTGTGTTCATGCGGCTATGGTGGTTTGTTTGGGGAGGGAAAAGTAAAACGTCGCGCCGCCATCCACCGCGCCCTCGGCCCAGGTCCGGCCGCCGTGGCGCTGAATGATGCGCCGGACGTTGGCCAGGCCGATGCCGGTGCCTTCGAATTCGTCCGGTCTGTGCAGGCGTTGAAACACGCCGAAGAGCTTGTCGGCGTAACATGGATCGAACCCGGCGCCATTGTCGCGAATGAAGATCACCGTTTCGTCCTTTCCGAAGGGAGCGCAGCCGATTTCGATTTTCGGTTCAGCGCGAGCGCCGGTGAACTTCACGGCATTGGAGATCAGATTGTTCAGTGCCAGGCGGAGCAGGGAAGAGTCGGCCCGCACCACGGGCAACGGGTGGATTTCCCAGGCGATCTTTCGGTCCGGGGCCTCCGCCTGGAAATCCGCCACGGTGTGCCGAACCAGTTCGTCAAGATCGATATCGGTCTTCTGTAACTCCAGGTGCCCGACGCGCGCGAACGACAACAGGTCCTCGATCAATTTCCCCATTCGTTGGGCGGCCCGGGAAATGACTGCCAGATGGCCGGCGCTTTTTTCTGAAAGCGAGGTCCCGGAGTCTTGTTGCAGCATGTTCACAAAACCCAAGATGTGGCGCAGCGGCGCGCGCAAATCGTGGGAGACTGAATAACTGAACGCTTCCAATTCCTCGTTGGCTGCTTGCAATTGGACCGTGCGTTCGGCGACGCGTTGTTCCAGTTCCTCGTTGAGACCGCGGATTTCTTCCTCCGCGCGTTTGCGCTCCGTGATGTCGCGGACGTTGCATTGAATCGCGTTGCCATCGCCGGTGTGATAGACGTTGGTGACGAACTCCACGGCGATCTTGCGGCCGTCCCTGGTTTCCATCGGAAGGTTTTCGGACAGGACGTACCCTTGCTGATGCAGTTGCTCGAATTTGGCCTTGTTGGACACGATGTCGCGAAACGGGCCGAGTTCCCAAATGGCTGTGCCAACCAGTTCGCCGTGAGAAAAGCCGAGCATTTGAACCAGGAATGGGTTCACATCGCTGATCCGCCCAGTGTCCGCTTCAAGGATCAGGATGCCGTGCTGCGTTGCTTCGAATAACCGCCGATACCGGATCTCCGAGTCGCGTATCGCCTGTTCGCTTCGTGATTCCGCCTCTTCTGTTCGTTTCTCTGCTTTCTCCGTCCGCGTTTTGGCTTGCTCGGTGCGCGTTTCCGCCTGCTCTGTTCGTGTCTCCGCCTGTTCTGTCCGCGTTTTGGCTTGCTCCGTCCGCGCTTTGGCTTGTTCAGTGCGCGTTTCCGCCTGTTGTGTCCGCACTTTTGCCTGGCGAATCTGCGTGTCGTGGCCAAGCTCACACCCGATTTGGATTATCTTCTTTACATCGCCTTCCTCAAGAATCGCGGGCGGCGGTAGGGGTTGGTTTGCCAAGGGGCTTTTGCCGGAGTCTTTAAGGTTCACCCTGAGAGCCTATACGGAAAGACTTCGAATATTCTATAAGGTGTTGTCCCCTCGTCACTTAGAGTCTGCATGCTTGCCGCTCGGATGGCGAGCAGGGTGAGGAGAGGATTAGGGAATCAGCATTGCTTCCTGTGCGCGGGGGAGCCGTTTTTCTGCAAAATTCAGCGCCGCGTTCAGGGTGTCCGTCAGGTCTTTGAACATGATCGGTTTGGTGAGATATCGGAAGAATCCCGGGCCGGAGCTTTTGGTTACGTTGCGCGGGAGGGGATTGGCGCCCATGGCAATGACGGGAATGTGTGCAGTTTGGGCGTCTTCGCGCATGATCTTCAACGCTTTGACGCCCCGGATGCCAGGCCGGTTGATGTGCATCAGGATCACCTCCGGCTGCGCCGCCCGGGCGAGTTGGATGCCGAGAGTTCCGTTGACCGTCGCGAGCAATTCGATCTGTGGGAATAGCGCGATGAATTCCTCGACCAGTCTCAGGTTGGCCGGGTTGTCCTCGACATAGAGCAACGTGTGGCGCGGGGCGCCGGTGATTGTGTCGTGGACGACGATTTGCTCATCACGAACGGCGAATTGGCCCTGATCGCCGATGGGCAATAACTGATGCGTTGCCAAAGTATTCTCACGTGAGTCTTTATACTTCACATTACCACAATAAATGGAAAGACCCCGATGTTTCTATAAGGTGTTCTCCCCGTGTCCCTTAGAGTCTGCACGGGCTGTCGGCGAGCCAACGTAATTTCTGGGGCGCATTTCCAGTGTTTGGGTATCTGCTCTTAATCCTAATCTTAATCGTAATCTCAATAATCTGTAACCTTTTCGCATCGGCGGCCATATATAGGCAGGATGACGACCGATGACATGAGGTTGGTGCGAGAATACGCCAGGCACCGTTCCGAGGAGGCCTTTGCGACGCTCGTTGCACGGCATGTCAACCTGGTCTATTCCGTCGCCATGCGCCAGCTTCGTGACGCCTCACTGGCGGAAGAAGTCACGCAAGCCGCCTTCATCATTCTGGCGCGCAAGGCGGGATCGCTGGGGCCGAAAACCATCCTCGCCGCCTGGCTTTGCCGCACGGCTCAGTACGCCGCCGCCGATGCCTCAAAAGCCCAACGCCGCCGCCAATGCCGCGAACAAGAGCTACATATGCAAACCTTGTTGAACCAACCAGACTCCGAATCCTCGCCCTGGCCCAACATCGCTCCATTGCTGGACACCGCCATGGCGCAGTTGGGCCAGAAGGATCACACCGCCGTCGTGCTCCGATTCTTTGAGGGCAAAGATGTGAAACAAGTCGGGGCCGCGATGGGCATCAGCGAAAACGCCGCCAAGACACGGGTCAGCCGCGCGTTGGAGAAATTGCGCAAGTTTTTCCTTCAACGCGGAGTTCACTTGTCGGCAGCCGTGATTGCGGGAACGGTCTCGGCCCATTCCGTGCAAGCCGCGCCCATTGGATTGGCGAAATCAGTCACGGCCGCCGCCGTCAAAGGAACTTCCGTGACAACCTCAACATTAACCCTCATCAAAACAACATTGAAAATTATGACTTGGACAAAACTCAAAACCGGCGCGGTCGTGTGCGCCGTTGCCATCGTCGCCGCGGGCACCGCGACTGTCGCCCTCCAAAGAGCCAAACCACTGGCACAGGCAGGCTCTGACCAGACTCCTGCCTCACCGTTCCGTTTTGTCGGCTATGCGACACCCGAGGATTCAGTCCAATCGATGATTTGGGCAACCAGCACGGGAGATTTGGAGAAACTGGCCGCTGGCGCGACGCCGGAGGTGATGGAACGAGTCACCGGCCAAATGGCGGGGAAAACCGCTGACGAAATCAGGAGTAGCGGCATGGCCTGGGCCAACGCCATGATCGGTTATAAAATCACGCAAAAAGATGTGATTTCCGACGACGAAGTCCATATACACATCCATGCCACGCCGTCCACGGACGCACTGCACAGCGGCAAAGCCGTTCTCGTGTTGAAAAAGTTCGGAGACGTGTGGAAGATGGCTGGGGACGCGAATTAAATGAGACGGAATTCTGGCAGTGACCAGGGCAGGAATATGAACGCAAAACGCGCCTTCACGCTCGTCGAACTGCTGGTGACCATCGCCATCATTGCCATTCTCGCCGGGCTGCTGCTGCCGGCGCTCAGCCGCGCCAGTGAAAACGGGAAGCGAACTTCATGCGCGGGAAATCTAAGGCAGATCAACCTGGCCATCCGCCTTTATGCCGGCGACAACTCGGATTCCTGGCCGGTTTTGCCGAACCCCAATCCATATCCCAACGGCATCGGCGCATTTTACAAAGAGCTCGTCAAAAGTTACCTGGGATTGACAGGCCCGCCTTTACCGAATGAGAAGGTCTTTATTTGTCCGTCTGACACCGTCATTTGCCGGCAACCTGGTCATGCTTACACGAGTTACACCTTCAACGGCTACGAAGTGCCGCCGGGCGCCATTCCGCGCATCACCGGTCAGAAGCTGGGCGCCATTAAGAATCCGGCCCGGGCGGTGATGGCCGGCGAATGGCCGGCGTTTTTCGGCGGTTCGTGGCATCCCTTCGTCACTTCAAACCATCCCGATGCGCCAAACGTCCTGACCTTCGTCGATGGCCACGCGAGATTTGTCAAAATCTATTGGGATGGCATTGCGGATTCGGATCCATGCGTATACGAACCGCCTGCCCAATACGATTATAGTTGGGATGGGGAATGAGATTGCCGGGGCGTTGGCGAAGAAACATCAGGAAACCGCTGCGCCAAACAATCAAATGCGCGCTATTTCCTGGAGACAGCAGGGGTGGGTTTGGAGTTTTCCTTGACCGCGGCGATCATCTCTTCCATCCCCTCCTTGATCTCGTTGACTTGAGGATGCACTTCCTTGATGAGGTCGTGCTCGATCCGGGATAGTTTTTCGATTCGCTTGCCCTGGTCGCGAAGCTGGTCCAAAAGGGAATTCTGCTTCTTTGAGAGGCGGTACATCCACAAAAAGCAAAACCCCCAGCAAACCGTCCCGGCCAATGTCATCCAGAATGAGAGACCGGCCCGATTCATCCTCAGACGATGGTCAACTGCACGCTGCTCTCGATGATGCCCGCGCCAATGGCGTAGCGGGTCAGCCCGGCGGTGTCGTGGATGTCCAGCTTTGACATGAGATGCTCGCGGTGCTTCTCCACAGTCTTGATGCCGATGCCCAGTTCCGAGGCGGTTTCCTTGTTCGCCTTGCCTTCGGCGATGAGTTGGAGCACCTCCATCTCGCGCGAAGTGAGTTTGGCAACCTTCTTATTGACTGTTCCCGCGCGGGCGGACGCCTTCGGATTCAGACGGCCCTGGCGCCTGGAGACTGAGGCGGTGAAAAACGTCCCGCCCTTTTGCACTTCGCGGATCGCCCGGCACACCTCGTGGGCGGAGGTTTGCTTGAGCAGAAACCCCGACGCGCCGAAATCCGCCGCGTTGGTGACATACGCGTCGTCGCTGTGCGCGGAGAGAATGAGCACTTTGACGCCGGGGCAGGCCTTGATCACCTGGCGGGTGGCCTCCAGCCCGTTGAGCAGAGGCATGGCAATATCCATCAACACCACCGCGGGACAAAGCTTTTTGGCGAGGGTGACGGCCTGACGGCCGTCCTGTGCTTCGCCGACGACTTGGAGGTCGGTTTCCAGCTCGAGCATCCTGCGAAATCCCTCGCGCACAATCTGATGGTCTTCCGCAAGCAATACAGTGATGGGTTTCATGGATATTTTTGTGTAAGTTCCCGTGATTTTTTCAGGGCGCCTTTCGGCGCATGATTGGATGGAATCTCCACCCGGATGGTGGTGCCATGGCCCGGAGCCGATTCGACGCAAAAGGTGCCGCCGACCATTTCGACGCGCTCCCTCATGCCGAGCAAACCCAGATGCTTGCCGCCTCGGGCGGCCATCACACGTTCCACCTCGAACGATTTGCCGTCATCTTTTATTCTCATGCCGATGCAGCCGGGAAGCTTCTGAATAATCACTTCGGCGCGACTGGCCTGCGCGTGTCTGGCAACATTGTTGAGAGCTTCCTGGGCGACCCGGAAGAGCACCGTGCGCTTGGCCGTTTCTGATTGTTCCACTCCGGCAAAGGCGGTCAAATGAGTGTGAATGCCGGTCCTTGCGGAAAAGCTTTTCGTGAACGAATGCAGGGCAGGGATGATTCCCAGATCATCCAGCACCGCCGGGCGCAATTCGCGGGCGAATTGATGGACGATGTTGACCGATTTCTCCACGAGCCGCTGGGTTCGGGCGATATTGCGATCCAGGCCCACGGTGTTGATCGAGGCCTCTTTTTTCAAGGCCGCCAGGCGGACGTTGATGCCTGTCAAAGTCTGGGCGATGACATCGTGCAGTTCGCGGCTGATTTCCTTTCGCTCGTCCTCCTGGGCCGAGATGACCTGGCGGGACAACCGCCGCAACTGTTCCTGCAAGCGCTCCGATTTTTCCAGCAACTGCGAGTAATGATGCTCGCTTTTCTTGAGGGCCTGTTCGACCGCCTTGCGCTGTGTGATTTCCAGGTTTAATTCGAGGTTCGAGGAGGCCAGTTCGACGGTGCGCTGGCTCAAAGTCTCGACAAATTTTTTCAGAAGGGCGCTGTCCTCCTGCGCGCTGCGATGCGTCCTCTCACTCGGTGTGACCGCCACGGCAAAGAAAATCCCCGCCTGCCTGATGAGCGCGGCGCGCTTTCCGGCGGGACAGCCCGGCAATACTTCCTCGACCAGGGTTTGCTCATGGAGCTTGGCCAGGTCCAGGGTTTGCAAACCGGCGGCCAGAATTTCGTCGCCGAGTCCGCGGGCCGATTCGAGGGTTGCCTGCTGGCCGCGTTTCAAGTGGGTTTGCAATGCGGACTGATAGCGCCGCGACAAATTGAAGAGCTGGCGTTTCATGCGTTCTTGAATTGCCGCGCTACGCGGCGCACGGACCTGGCTGATTGTGCCACAAGCCGTTGCGTGCTGGCGATTTCATTTTTGAGACCCTTGGTGTTGGTTCGCGCCTCCTGTTTCAACGAGAGCAGCCGCACATTGATGCCCAGGAGAGTCTGGGCGACTTCATTCTGAAGCTCATGGCTGATCTCTCTGCGTTCATTCTCCTGCGTCGCCAGGACCTGGTGCGTCAGTTGCCGCAAACCTTCCTGAAGTTGAAGGGAGTCCTTTAGCAGCCTGGTGTAGTGTTCCCCGCTTTTTTTGAGTGCGGCTTCCACTTTCCTGCGCCGGATGATGCCACGTTTCAATAAAACATTGGTGGCGGCCAGTTCGACGGTGCGTTTGTTGAGCGTTAAATTGAGGCGGTTCAACTCAATTTTGCTGTCCAATGCGGCGCGATGCGTCCCAACGATTGGCGTGATGGCTTCGGCAAAAAAAATCCCGGCCCGTTTGCCCAGCCCGTCATAACCGTTGGATGATTCCAACGCGGCCAGCGACTGCTCGTGAATCCGGGCCAGTTCCAGCGTCTCAAGTCCCAAAGCCACCGCCTGGCGTCCCAGTTTCAACGCCGGCAGCAAGCTGGCGCGAGCACCCGGCTTGAGGTGTATTCGCAACGCGGCCAAATATCGCGCGGACAATTCGATGCATTTGCGGTTCATTTGTGTGGCGCGGCCCTCCGGCAGGCTGCCAGCGGGCAAGCGACACGTCTCCAATAACTTATCCCTCGGTTGCCGGGATTAGTATATCAGGTGTTACCCTACCCGCTGGTTACACCCCATAGCGAAGAACCAGCCTCCAACTTAGTGTGTGGCGTGCGATCACGGCAGAAACGCACAGAACAAAGGAATAAATATGATTACCAATAAAATAAAAACATCCGGTTTGCTCGCGCTCCTTGCAGTTTCCAGCGCCCTGTTAACCACCAGCACATCACTTCGGGCTTCCGATACAGACGACCGCATTGAGTCGGCTGCCAGCAAGTCCTACGTGTTTCAAACCTATCTCAAGGACGATTCAATAAAGACGGTGTCCAGGGATGGCGTGGTCACGTTGACCGGCACGGTCGCCAATTCGTCCGAAAAGTCCATGGCCCAGGACACGGTGGAAAACCTGCCGGGTGTCAAGAGTGTGGACAACGAACTGAAAATCAGCGGCAACGAACCAGCCGAACATTCTGACGATTGGATCAGCACCAAGGTTAAACTGGCCCTCCTGTTCCATCGCAACGTGAGCGCCAGCGGAACCACCGTGTATGTCAAAGACGGGGTCGTCACCTTGCAAGGTGTGGCGCCCAGCCTGGCGGCAAGGGACCTCACCACCCAGTACGCCCAGGACGTTGACAATGTCAAAAGTGTAAAAAATGACATGACCGTTGCCAACGCTCCGGCGGCGCCAGATTCGACCGTGAAAGAGAAGATTGACGACGCCTCCATCACCGCTGAGGTCAAAGCAACGTTATTGTCTCACCGGTCCACAAGCGCGCTGAGGACCAAGGTCCAAACGGCCGATGGCGTGGTTACGGTCAGCGGCTCGGCCAAAAACAGCGCCGAGAAAACGCTGGTCACCAAATTGGTGAGCGACATCAACGGTGTGACCAAGGTGATCAACAACATGACCATCGATGTCACGACTGCATCCAACAACTAATTGGATTTGTCAACGCCGGCCGGCGCCAAAGTGCGCCGGGCCGGCGGCAAACAAAGCGAAAAACAAACAGAAAGAAAAAATATGTTATACACAATTGCGGTAATACTAATCGTTCTATGGCTGCTGGGCCTGGTGACCAGTTACACGATGGGCGGGTTCATTCACATCCTATTGGTCATCGCCATCGTCATGATTCTGGTCAACCTCATTTCCGGCCGCAGACCGATAGTATAATCGCGCGCTGTAGAAAAGGAGATTTGACATGAACACAAGAACGATAATTGCGGTCCTCCTGGTTACTCTGGGCATCGTGGTGCTGGCTTACTCGGGCATCACTTTCTCGACCCCCGGAAAGCCCGTCGATTTCCTGGGCGTTCACATCGAGACGACCAACAGCCACTATATCCCGCCGGTTGCCGGAGCGATCGCGCTGGTCGGCGGGATCGTGTTGCTGGTGGTCAAGCCCCGGCAGATCTGACCGGCGAAGTCGAAGTCTTTTGCCCGGCAAACCGCCTCTTATGGACATACTAAAGGTCATTTGCTTGACCATCGTGCAACTGGTCAAGCAGGCTTGCTTGTTTCCACGAACGGTCATGGACGCCATAAGGAAGAAGCGCCGGCAGGCTGTCCTGGATGAAGACGCGGTCGAACGGCTTGACCGGCTGCGCAATCCATCAAAGTACGTGGGAAAATAGGCGCCCTGAGACAATCGCCGCTTACACGGAATAATTTCGGTCGTTGTTGATGGATTGTGGTTCCGATGCTTCAAGCAATGTTCAACAAGGTTCGCCGCCGACTTAAACAGACGGTGGCTTTGTATGTCACATTGAGGCATTTTCCAGGTCATCCTTCGGAAGCTGCGGATTCCGAAAGCCCATCAGCAGCGTGAATGCACGTTGCAGACTCGGTGATGAGCGGCAGGCCGTTTCGACGCTCCAGCGGCGGTAAACGAAGGAAGCCAATCTCTCAGTGTATCCAGGGCCAACCGGCAGGATTGAACTTGCGCCAGGGACTATGTCCTGTCGTGTCTGCCTATGTCGGCATCGTTTCGCCAGTTGTATGAGGGCGCGCTTGGGATCGACAATCTGCTCAGGATAGGGCGGGATCAGATCAGCCGAAATTCCCAAGAAGAGCGCAAAGCCCGCGCGGTCGGCCAGAATCCATGACTCGACCTCGCGGACGGCCACGCAGAACAACAGGCTGGCATTCTTGCGCAATGGGTAGTCAGCCAGCTGGCAGACGAACCAGTTTTCAATTAACTCTGGCGGGCATTCGGCCTTGTCTAAATCGGTCACAATCAAATACGGAGTGATGCGGGCCGCCTGGTTGAATGCCAAAATCTTTTGCTTCAGATAGACGAATCCTCCCTTACGATAAACCGCTTCCACGCTGTATGGACGACTTGTCGCCTGCAGCAGTGCCCGCATTACGTGCTCCGTCAATTCGTCCTCGACCGCCAGATTGATGGGAATCATTGGTGTAAATCAAAGTTCAAACAACATCTGGTAAGCGTCCTTCGCGACCGTTCTTGGAATGACAGCTTCCGCGATATTCATGCCACCGGCCAGCAATTCCGTAATCTCTTCATCATTCGATGCCGGGACAATGGTCGTCGTCCCATCTCTGCCTGGCTGTAACATCAACACCTCCTGCGGATCAATCTGATTGTTCGACAGCAGTGCCTCACTATGGGTGCTCACGATGACTTGACGCTTGCCGTTCTTGGTGCGCTGTAAACGGCGAATCAACGGTGCCAGTTGACTCACAATTCCTGTGTGCAGTGACAGCTCTGGCTCCTCCAATAATAGCAAGGAATCACTCTCCATCAACGACCACAGCAGGCCGATCAGCCGAAGCGTGCCGTCGGAGAATTGATCCTCACGTTGTTTGCCGGCGCTGGGTCGCCAGTGTTTGAATCGCGCTTCCAAATGTGGCACACCAAACGTATCATCCGGCCGGTAATTCAATTCGCACAATTGCGGGATCGCCAGATTCAGGGCACGGTCAATCTTCCGGAGGCGCGCATCACGAGTGCGCGGAGTCGTCGCCGCTACGCGCTCAAGAAAGTTGTGTCCGTACGGGTCGCCGATCAATTTCTTTCCGCGAAACTCGTCTGGATACTTAACCACCTGTGGAATCAAGTGGAGGTAATTGATCTCTTGAAAAAATGATGCCAGTGGACGAAATTCGGCATTCGCACTGATTTGTTCAAGGAACGTCTGGGTAAGGCGTTTGGGATCTGCGTCGTCGCCCTTATCGGGACGGCTCTTGAACGGGTGGGTCTCACCCTTTTTCCAGACTGTCTCGTGGGTCAGATAAGGCTCGCGTTCCCCTCGCACCTGAAGTTTGATGCCAATGGAGTAACGCCACTCGAAAGGTTTGGAACCTGGGTCGCGGAGTTCGACCGTTATCCTGATATCTGATTCCTTTCGCGCCGATAAACACCTCATCTGCGGCACTCCTCCGCGGTTCCCTATGGCCCGCTGAAGGCCGCCGGGCTGGGCGAGATCGTGAAGAAACTTGAATACATCCAGAAGATTAGATTTGCCTGAAGCATTCGGCCCAACAAGAAACATTCGTTCGCCGAGATCAAATTCCGCTTTTTCAAAGTTGCGCCAGTTCTTCAATTCCACTTTGGAGATAATCATGATTTCCTCTCAGGTTTCGGCAATCTTTAGGATTTTCAATCTCAATATTTCTCGGTTGTCCACGATTTTCAACCCGCGCGGCCCTGTTTCTCAGCGGCGAATGCCCGCGAAATTCTGGCCCCAACCAGGAATATTCCTTAATTCTTTGCTTGTAGGCGTCGGCATGAAGGCTGCCTCGGGCGGTCAGCCCAATTCCTCTTTCAGCGCACGGGAGATTTTCTGGTTCCAACGTTCCAGGACGGCGGCGTCGCGGCCTTCAAGCAGCAGCCGCACCTTCGGCTCCGTTCCGGAGTAACGCAGGAACACGCGGCCGCCCTGGGCCTTCAGGTCCGATTCCGCCTGCGCCATGAGCTTCGAGACGCCGGCCAGGGTCTCCAACGGCTTTTTCTCGCGCACCACGATGTTTGTCAATAGTTGTGGGTACCGCGTCCAGCACCGGGCCAGTTCCGAGAGCGGTTTGTTCCGCGTTTTCATCACGCGTAAAATTTGGAGCGCCGCGATCAGCCCGTCGCCCGTCGTGGCGTAATCGCGCACGATGATGTGCCCGCTCTGCTCGCCGCCGAAGTTCAGGTCGTCCTTCAACATGGCCGCCAACACGTTCTGGTCGCCCACGGCGGTGCGGACGGTTTTGCCTCCGGCCGACTGGATGGCAGCGTCGAGTCCCACATTGCTCATGATCGTCGTGACGACCGTGTTCCGGGACAACGTGCCGCTCGCCAACCGTTCCAGGGCGAGGATCGCCAGGATGTCGTCACCGTCAATAAGCACGCCGTTTTCGTCGCATAACAGGACGCGGTCGGCGTCGCCGTCGTGGGCCATGCCCAGATGAGCCTTGTGCTGGCGCACCAGACGGCAGAGATGCTCCGGGTGCATTGAGCCGCAGTCTTTGTTGATGTTGCTGCCGTCCGGGTGGTCGCCGTGAACGACTACCTGAGCGCCCAACTCGCGCAACACGCACGGCGTCGATTTATACGCCGCTCCGTGCGCGCAATCCACCACCACGCGCAGGCCGTCGAGCGTCAGATTGCGCGGGAAGGAGCTTTTTGCAAATTCGATATAGCGTCCCAAGGCGTCGTCGATGCGCACGGCCTTGCCGATTTCGCGCGCCGTTGGACGGATGTTTTCGATCTTGCCGCTGAATACCAGGTCCTCGATCCGGTTTTCGATGGTGTCGTCTAGCTTGTAACCGTCCGCATGAAAGAATTTGATGCCGTTATCGTCGTAGGGATTGTGGGATGCGGTGATGACAATGCCGGCATCCGCGCGCAAACTTCGGGTCACGTAGGCGACGCCGGGAGTCGGAAGCGGCCCGATGAACAGGACATCGACCCCCATGGAAAGAACGCCGGAGGAGAGCGCGTTTTCGAGCATGTAGCCGGAAAGGCGGGTGTCTTTGCCGATGACGATTTTATGTTTGCCGCGTCCGCGGGATTCGGATTCGAGATTTTTGAAGACGTGAGCGGCGGCCTGGCCCAGTTTCAGAGCGGTCTCCGCGGTGACTGGCTCGACATTGGCGGTGCCGCGCACGCCGTCGGTGCCGAAGATTCTCTTGGTGCGACTCATCCTGGGCTAAAATGAAGAGGGCCGCCGCAAATGACAAGGCAACAAATCCACAAGTCCGGAACCCTTGCAGGCGCCTGGTTCTTGAGACGAAAACGGCGCATCAAGCCAGGACGGCCTTTTTGCCCCTCAGATATTTCTCAATGGTTTTTATGCAATTGCAGGAATTGGGGACGCGGACGGCGTTGTGCCGGCCCAATTTGTAATGCACCAGCAATTTGCCAACCATGACCACTTGAAGATTCGCTTCCGCCATGCGCCATAGTTGCCCGGCTTCCAGGGGTTGTTGGCGAACGCGGGGGGGGGGACTTCGTTTTTTTCATGGCCCATGCTGCCCCTTAACTTTCAATTAGACCAGCTAAATCGGCGTGGCGGCAGGG
>Ga0206876_1105_pt2 | contig 22742 bp, 22 predicted proteins | sample Alteio_BWOrgCont_10_FD_152619 | JGI IMG/M metagenome (GOLD analysis project Ga0206876, IMG submission 152619) | Enriched cells from forest soil in Barre Woods Harvard Forest LTER site, Petersham, Massachusetts, United States -... | ecosystem: Environmental > Terrestrial > Soil > Temperate forest >...
TACCTTGATCTTCGGGTTTGCGGCGGAGGAGGGCTCGTGTCGCTCCGGAGAAGCGAGAGATGCAGGGGGTACTGGTGTTGCTTGTTCGTTGCAGAGGTCTGATAGCGTGTTATTCATAATCCGTATACCTTTGATTTTTCGCGATAGATATTTTCTATTCGATGCTGACTAAGCCAGAGGTGTCACTTGTCAGTTGAGCGAAATAGATTGGGTAGTAATTATGCGGTTCCCCATAGAAGTGGTCGATGGGCAAGCTTAATTAGCAGGATTGAAGCTACGCTACGCGATTGAGGTTTCCTGATCGAGTATCCGATAACGCGACCAGTAGTTCCGCCGATAGATTATGCTTCAGAGACAACTCTGCGATTCTAAAGTCGGCGCCTACGTTGAGCCGTTCTTCGGATGACAGCAGTTTGGACGATCTAGCGACGGCGGCGTCCATACCCGCTCGGTCGCATCCCAAAACATAGGCTATGCATCCGCGGTCAGGCAGAATCATTCCGCGGTCCGAAGCCCTTGACGTTCGCTGAATGGCGGTTGCCAAGTGACTCAAGCATTCTTCCGATGGGGCCAAGACTAGCTGACCATCTAATGTTGGACGAATGAGGAGAAGAAAAACTGAGGTGTCGCCGTCTTCGATTGTGTCGCCGACAAGCGCTTCCAAGCCTGCGGAGTCCGACCATTCGGGAATCGTAAATGAGAACGTCGATCCTTGTCCTGGCGTGCTCTCTACCGTCAGGTAGCCGCCGTGCAGCTCGACGATCCGTTTCGAGATAGTGAGTCCCAATCCCGTTCCTCGGAAACCGGGGCCGTCGATCCGATCGAACTGACGGAAAGCCTCAAAAACGGTTACCAAATCTTCAGGCGCAATGCCACGGCCCGTGTCCTCGACGCTAAACTGGACGACTCCGTTAGCGGCGTCCGCTCGGAGGGTGATAGAGCCACCTGGCTGGGTGAACTTGACCCCGTTTCCGATAAGATTCACGATGACCTGCACTAATTGTTGTTCGTCGGCGACTATGTCTGGTAGGTCTTCCGAAATTTCAAGGCTAAAGGCTAACCGATGTCCTGTGCACTTGGGCAGCAGGTCACGATAACATTGGCCCATGAGGCTCCTTGCGTTCACCTTCTCCCTTCGAAGGGAAAGCTTTCCTGCCTCGATCCGCTGGAAATCCAGAAGATAGTCCAACATGCCTGTTAAGCGATCGCAGTTGCGCAGGATCGCTTCGAAGCATTCCGACTGCTCTTCTAGACTGGATCCTGCTGCGCCATCGGACAGCAGATTCGCAAACTCTCGGATCACGGTCAGCGGCGTGCGCATCTCATGGGAGGCCGTAGACACGAACTCGGACTTGAGCTTGTCGAATTCGAGTAAGCGATCGTTGGCGGCGGAAAGCTCCACGGCTATCTTCGCAAGAGCCTCTTCGGTCGATTTTCGGAGCGAGATGTCCATCCAGGATCCGACAATCTCGGTCGGAACGCCATTGTCGTCGTGGATAACGGTCACGTTCGATTGCATCCAACGGTATTCGCCGTCCTGATGCATCAACCGGTATTCAAGGCTAAAATGCCCGTTAAGCACGAGCTGAGTCTTCTGAGCCAACACCGTGACCACGTCATCTGGGTGAAGGTGGCGGACCCAGAAGGCGTCATCTGAGGTGAATTGGATCGCGGAGTATCCCAGCTGCGACTGAACGCTATCGCTAGCGAATGTGATGCCAAAGGGAGGCGTCGGATCCGCGGAGAAAATCGAAGTTGGGCTTGAAGTAAGCAAGAAATCGAGCCTTCGCTTTGCGTTCGCCAACAAGAGATCTGTCTTCTTTCGCACAGAGAACTCCACCGCTAAAGCTTCGTTCGCCTTTTCAAGTTGAACAGACCGAGCTTCGATCCTGGCCCTCAAGTCGGCGTTGTGGGACTCTTGCTGCCTTGTGAGAATGTGCCCGGCAAGAAGATTGGTGACCCGCAAACAGAGCTCTTGCGCATCAATTGGAAGGCCGAGGAAATCACTTGCGCCTAAGTCGAGCGCCTTGCGCTTGGTTTCGATGGTTGAGTCGGCCGTAATGACGAGCACTGGTCCCACCTCGGCTCCAAACCCTTCGGAGCCTAAGATTTCTAGGATCTGTAAGCCCGAAATTTCGGGCATGAGGAGATCGAGCGCAATAAGATCGGGCTTGAGCGTCAGAATTCGCATAACCGCACGACCTGATTGCGCTTCAGAATGAATATTCCAGAAGCCACCCTGTTCCAAGATCGCGGTCAAAAGTTGAATGTTTGTCTCGTTGTCATCAATAATCAGAATCGAGGACGCGAGAATCGTCTTATCCACCGAGTGTCCCAATCGGCTTTTGAAGCCGACCGGCTTTGGAGGTAAAAGCTCCTTTGGGCCGGCAAGCTGGTTAGCGGTTTGGTTTGTGGAACGTGTCAAGTTGTTGGCGGTTTTCATGATGCCTATTTCGATGGAGGGATGCGGTCACCTTGCCTATGGAATCTCTCCATGCGGTGTCGTCTTGTGAAAAGATTGCCTTTGGCGGGGTGAGGGCATTTAGTTGCCTACTTAGCTCTTATCGCGCCCATCGCCTGCAATAAATAGCCGACTGAAGCTGTTCGCTCATATTCCTCATGAAAGGCGCAAGGGTTACCCGCTTAGATAGAGATGTGATCCAGTTCGCCCCGGCATAGCGCGTATTCCCGGTATTTCAGGGGATCAGTCTTCCGTGGGTTTACAAGGCCCCGGATGCCAGTGTCCTAGACTCCACTGACGGTAAAAACGAGGCTGGCAGGAGAGTCAGCTTCAGGCATAGTTTGAGATGTGCCAACTAACGCGAGGCACTTAGCAGGTTTTGTATCATCTAAGATTTCTACGCTGCCGATTTTAATCGATAGAGCAGGCTGAGTTCTGCATGGAAGTTATTTGGACTGTCGAGAGATCGGGCCATCGCCTTGGACAAGACGCGCAGCTTCCAACGTAGCTGAAAATGCAAAGAACGACCCCTGAGCACTTTGGCATGGACGCTCGACTGCAAAATGCGTCTACGGTTACGGAAATGGAGTGTGCTTAGTCGTCGTTCGATCCGCTGCGTCGTGAGACTTGCTCGGGAGCGTCCTGCCAAATCTCGGTCCAGCCGGAAAGCGGTCCTGTATCATCAAAGCTAGCTCGAGGATATACCTCGCATGGCGCTCGACGAAGTCTGGGTCGATTTCTTTTCCGTCGAGGTGATTGAGAAGTATCTCGACCTGTTCCCGGATGTAAACCTCAGGCATACAATAATGATCGGATTCGTGTGCGTACAGAGTAGCTGGTATACCCGCGCCCTTTACATAGGCTGCAGGCGCGGGAGCCCGTCACGGGCTGAAGCATGCCCTTGCCGTTGGCGGCCGCTTCCCCAAACGCCAAAAAGCCGGCATACGACAGGGGGTCGAATGCCGGCAGTACTCCCAGCTCGATTTAAAACGTGCGGTCCGTTAAGGCGTTCTGTATCATTTGAAGCAGCTCCTGCGATTTGAACGGTTTCGTCAAGTAGCCGTACGCGCCGGCGCCCATCGCCTTCCGACGATCTTCATCACCAATCCTAGCCGTGAGGAAAATAATCTGCGCGAACATCGTGCGAGTATTGGATCGAATGCGATGAGCGATCCCGTGCCCATCTTCATAAGGCATTCCAATGTCGAGGATGATCACGTCCGGCTGGATCTTTATGGCGACTCGAAGAGCCTCTCCCCCCTCGTCGGCGGAGGCGACTTCATATCCGGCGAACTCCAACCGTTTGCTGAGGGAAGATACGATGTCTGGCTCGTCGTCGATAATAAGAATTTTCGAACTCACCTTGACTTGATCGGCTGAGTCGAGGCAAGCGTTAGTTTGTATTGGCGATCCAAGAGACTGCCGCAGTACCGCTCCGATATGTTCCCTATACAGCTCTGAAGTGATGGTGTTCATCTAATTTATACTCTTTTTTATTTCACGTAAACCTGTGCTTCCGTTAATCCAACTATCTACTTAATGCAAGTCGAGATTCGCTTGGCGTCTCGTAATCAAAGGGTTCCCTGTTAACAATAATAGCATCCACGCTTAATTAGCGGGTTCGCATCTATGCCGCGGCATTTGTGTTGAGCGAATCGTTAGGCCTTAGCTCCTGTGACAGTTCAGCGTGAACATTTTGTGTTGCGGACAGATCTAAAATCTTAATCGAAGGTATTCCATCGATTTCATATTGAAGTGATAACGCCGCAAACAGTCTTGCCTTAACGGTGTCCATCCCGGCTTTATTGCATTTAAACACATAAACGATGCAGCCGTATTCGGAAAGCGTTAGACCATGATCAGAAGATCTTAGGGCCGCTTTCACTACCGACGCTAGATCCTGCAAACGCCGTTTTGGAACGTCTTCAATTGAAAGCGGGTTGGTGTTGGGGCGTATGACGAGAAGAAAGCCCTGTGCACCCTCGTTACCTAGCGAGTCGCCAACTTGAGCTTCCACACCAGCAAACTCGGACCACTCGGGAACGGAGAAAGTAAAGGTCGACCCGCTGCCCAGAGTGCTCCTTACGGAAAGACCACCCCCATGCAGCTCGACGATGCGCCTCGAGATCGTCAGTCCCAGCCCAGTGCCCCCAAAGCCCGGGCCATCGATTCGGTCTACCTGACGAAAGGCCTCGAAAACATTCTCCAATTCGTCCGTTGCAATGCCCCGACCGGTGTCTTCAACGCTGATTTGAATCAAACCATCCACAAAGGACGCGTTTAGGCCAATCGCGCCTCCGTCCGGCGTGAACTTAATCGCGTTTCCAATCAAGTTAATAACTACTTGCTCTAACTGGCGCTCGTCCGCTAGCGCACATGGAAGATTTTCCGGTGTTCGGTTGTTAAAGGCGAGTTGGCGAACCGCGCACCTGGGCAACAGGTCTTTGTGACACCTCTCCAGCAGTTCTACGATGTTGACCTTGCCTCTGCGGAGATTCAGTTTTCCAGCTTCTATCCTCTGGAAGTCCAAGAGGTAATCCAACATCCCTGTTAAGCGATCGCAGTTACGAAGGATAGCCTCGTAGGATTCAGATTTTTCTTCAGTGGACGATCCTGCAGCATCATCGGACAAGAGGCTTGTAAATTCCCTGATAACGGTGAGGGGAGTGCGCATCTCATGCGAAGCTGTGGCGACAAATTCCGATTTAAGTCTATCGAATTCGCGGAGCCGGTCATTGGCTGTCGAGAGCTCGCCGGCGACTTCGGCCAGCGCCTCTTCGGTTCTTTTGTGAACAGTTATATCCGTCCACGAGCCAATAATTTCCGTCGCGGCTCCCTCCTTGTCGTGTATGACGGTTGCGTCCGATTGCATCCATCGATAGGTATTGTCCTTGTGAAGGAACCTATACACTAAGCTAAAACGACCTTCAAGAATACCGAGCTCTTCGTGGACTAGATCGCTGGCGGAATCGGCCGGATGAAGGTGCTCAAGCCAGAACGATGGGCTGGAGGTCAACTCCTTTGCTGAGTATCCCAATTGTGATTGCACGCTGTCGCTGACGAATGTTACGGCAAAGGGCGGCGTCGGCTGGGTCGAAAAAATTGAGTTCGGACTAGACGTGAGTAAGAACTCAAGTCTGCGCTTTGCGTTCCTCAGTAGAAGATCCGTTTCCTTGCGACTCTTGATTTCCATGGACAAAGCTTCGTTCGATCGCTTGAGTCCAATGGTTCGAGCTTCAACCGTAACCTTCAGGTAGTCGTTGTGGGATTCCAACTGCTTTCGTAGGACGTGTGCAGTCAAGAGATTTTTCACGCGCAAACAGAGTTCCCTGGCATCGATTGGCTTGCTCATGAAATCATCGGCGCCCAGATCGAGGGCCCTCCGAGTCGTTTCGATCGAAGTGTCGGCGGTCAGCACGAGCACTGGGCCAAACTCGAGGTTATTCTCCTCCGAGCCCAGAATTTCCATGATCTCGATTCCCGACACGAAAGGCATGCGTAGATCTAGCGCGATAAGGTCGGGTTTAAGCTCTCGAATACGTTGGACCGCAAGAGCGGCCCGAATCTCCGAGTGAACGTTCTTGAATCCAGCTAGCCGAAGAATCTCCACGACCAGACGAATGTTCACATCGCTGTCGTCTAGGATCAAAATGCACGACTTCAGGACCATCTCCGCTAGGTGGTCCAACTCATGAATCCGCAACCGGCTCGACTTTGTTGAAAGAGGCGCCATCCTGGTTGCTAACGGAAGCAGAGTTGGATTGACCGCGGTGTTCGGCTGCTCTATCTGGTCTTCTGAGGGTTTCATCTTCTTGATCTCGAGGTAGCAGGAAGCCACAGGTTTCGGGCAAACTTGCTCCGGCAGGAAATGGGGATTACCGTTAATTGGCATATGCGTCTGAGCGGAACGTTTGCTCAGATGGCTACAATGCTTTATATAGCGGATCGTGTCTGCTCATTAGGTGTTATGGATTTACCAATGAAATTGCTCATTTAATTCGCAGGGAAAGACGTGCCGGAGAGCTTTCCTTACCAGCTCCGCCAGACCTAAGCTTTCGGATCCGTGAGGCGAGGCTATTGGCGTGAGCGGCTAGGCGCGTCGATCCTTTTCGGCAGGCTTTCGGCTTTGATCGCAGCCGGGCCTGCGGCACGGTTCGGCTTGCGCTTCGCTCACCAAGCGCTCCTTCATCATTCGCGCAAGCTGAACCATGTGCTGGGCATGGACTTCGACAAAATCCGGGTCTACCACCTCCATGTTGAGATGCTTAAGGAGGATTTCGGCCTGTTGGCGGAGATAGAGTTCGGGCATGTCGGATAGCTTTTCGCAATTGGGGATGGACTCAGGCGTTCCCGAGGAGATTGCCAATGGGAAAGGCTATAAATTCCTCAGGATCTAACTTCATTTTGTGCGCTGGTCTTCCGTGGTTGGTAGTCATTGTTTTCATTGACGCCAGGTTTTTGTCAAGTGAGTTACATTTGCGTTTGTGAGAACGTCTTCGCTAAATTCCCGGCGCGTGCTATCCGTTTCGGTCGCGCTTGTCGCCGTTGGATGCCACCTGGCGGTCCAGCGCCTCAAGGACCCAGGCGTAGTGAATGTTCTCTAGCCTTGCTCTCAAGCTCAGCGGCCTGCGCCTTCTTCAGTGTCTGAGCCCGACGTCGGCCAGACACATCTCGAATGTTGTACTGGATGATCTGGCGATCTTCCTCCTCGTAGACGTTGCTGACAAGGTCGACAGATATGGTCCCACCATTCTTCGTTCTAAGCGGTCGGTCCTCGTGACGGGTGTAATGCTTGCCCAGAAGCTCAGCGAATGCCGCTCGGTTGGCCGCTTCGTCCTCGTACATTCCGATTTCGTAAAGTTGCTTACCCACGAACTCCGCGCGGCAGTAGCCGAGCAACTCCTCCATGAAGGGATTGGCCTCAACAATCTGACCAGTAAGAGGGTCAACCAACAAAATCCCGTCTCTTGCGGTCTCAAACAGTCTGCGAAAACGAACGGCCGTGTCTTCGAGGGCCCGGGTCCGAGCCTCAATCATATTCTGTAAATCGTCGTTGCGGGATTCCAACTTTCTTCGGAGCACGTGCCCGATCAAGAGGTTGCTAACGCGCAGACAAAGCTCCCTGGCATCAATCGGATAACACAAAAAGTCGTCGGCTCCTGCGTCAAGCGCTTTACGCTTTGTTTCGACCGAAATGTCGGCGGTCAGTACTAGTACCGGGCCAAAGTTAAGGTAATTCTCTTCCGCAGCCATCATCTCCATGATCTCGACGCCTGACACAAAAGGCATGCGTAGGTCCAGCACGATGAGGTCTGGCTTAAGATCTTGTATCCTTGCGAGCGCGAGCGAGGCCCGGATTACGGAGTGAACATTTTTAAATCCTGCCGAATTGAGGATCTGGGTCACGAGCTTAATATTCACATCGTTGTCATCGATTACCAAAATGCACGATGCCAAGACGATTTCGCGGACAAGATCGAGCTCTTGGTCTCTTAACCAACCTGATTTTGCCGACAGAGGCAGGCTCCATCTGCGAAGGGGAAAGGCGGACGATTGGGGCGAATTGATGAGCTGCGCGACGGGGTCATTGGGGAGGTTCATTATCTTCGGTTCCGGGAATGCGGGGAAGTCGTAGTTATCACGTTTGTTAGACTCTGGGCGCCCCTATTCCGGCTAGGGCCTATTTGCCGGGTTGTGGCATCGAAGAAATAATCGGACCTCGGTTCGGACGACTGCAAGTCCTTTATGGATCGTTCCGTAGAATTAAATCGCTTGTTAATGGTGTAGCAGAGAAATTGCTCATTTTTGTCGCAGGAAAAGGGCTTCACGCACTGCGCAACATTATGAGATTCGGTCGCACAGAAATGCGATTCCAATGGGACCGCAGACGGCGCGACCCTCGGGCGATTTGCATCGCGCTACTACGCGTGCGACAATTTCCCTTGCTTCATCGTCTACCCTGGCTGCGCCATACTCGGACAGTTCCGCGAAGATCATTTCCCGGTCCCTCTTCAAAACCTCAGAAGTTGCGAAGGCGAGTTGGCTTTCAGGTCGCTTCTTCTCCGCTAGGCGGCAAACCAAACCCTCTAAGGCATTTCTCAGCTCATGTCCGCGTTTAAAGGTAAGCATTTAAATATTCTTCCCCAAGACCGCCAAGAAAAGATCCCGCACTGCCAGGGAGGCTGGTGCGGGTGTTTCAATGAAGCTAGGCGGCTCGAAACGAATATTAAAAGTATTGGGTGGATTGAAAGTTCGGGCAGTCATTGTTTTGAGCGACAGCGATAAGTGCTCGATAAACGACAGTCTTTAACTAACCAAACCAACGACTAAAATATGGCGTATAGGAGTTCCGATCGGACTTCTCCCAACGCGTCACGCTGCCAGCGCCAAGATCGACGACACAGCCGGCAAGTCCAACGCCAAGGAGTCGATATATACCATCAGTTGCGCTTCTTCTAAGCTGGTTTTTCCCTGTATAACTGCCTCCAAGGCTCTAACCTGCATCGGCACATATCCGTAGGTCTCTGCTGTCTTCCGAAGTTCTGAAATGGGTGCGCGAGTGGCTATCATGTTCGCGATGCTCGGCGTAATGGGGAGCAGTTCATGCACCGCTTTCCTGCCTTGATAGCCTGTCCCTGAGCACTGAGCGCATCCGACGGGCCGGCATAAGAGTTCGGGATCTTGAAGGCCGTGAATCTCAAAGAGGCGTCGCTCCTCCACGTTAGGCACATACGAATCTCGGCAATGCGGACAGAGTTGGCGCAGCAAGCGTTGCGACATCACGCCGATGAGACTTGTGCTGAGCACGAACGGCTCGACTCCCATATCGAATAGCCGGGGCACGGCGCTCGGGCTGTCGTTGCAGTGAAGCGTGCTGAGAACCAAGTGGCCTGTAAGAGCGGCGCGGATCGCCGTTTCCGCCGTCTCTCCATCTCGGATTTCACCTACCAGGATCACATCCGGGTCTTGGCGCAGGATGGCCCTGAGCTGTTTGGCGAACGTCAGGCCGACTTTTTCGTTGACCTGTGATTGGTTCACTCCGTCCACGTCGTATTCGATCGGGTCTTCGCAGGTCATCACGTTGCGCGCGGCGCTGCGAAGCTCTTGAAGCGCCGCGTAGAGCGTGGTCGTCTTGCCGCTTCCGGTCGGGCCGGTCACGAGAAACATTCCGTACGGCTTGTGAACCAGCGAACGAAACAGTTTTAGGTCAGATGCCGTGAACCCGACATCGTCGATCTCTTTGAGCGAGTTGGCCTTATCCAGGATCCTCAGGACGATTCTCTGTCCGTAGTGATTGGGAAGGACGCTGACCCGGATGTCCACAGTTCGTCCATCGAGGTTAGCGGAGATTCGGCCATCTTGAGGAAGCCTGTACTCAACGATGTCCAACTCGGCCATGATCTTCAGCCTTGCGGTAAGCATCGGTAACAAGGTGTTGGGAACTGTTTGAGCTAACTGAAGCTGGCCGTCCACTCGATAGCGGATTTCAATCCGGTTCTGGCGCGGCTCGATGTGGATATCGCTTGCCCTCGCTCGAATGGCGCCAACAAGGATCTGGTTGACGAGGCCTACGACCGGGCGAGTGTCCTCCTCGGTGAGCGAAGAAGCCCCCTTGTCTTTGTGGTCGGTCCTCACGTCTTGAACGGCGGCATCCACGAGTTTATCTAGGTCCTGGGTCACGAGCCTGCCGCCATATAACCCGTCGATCGCTTTAACCAGCCGCTGGGCGTCCGCGAGGACGGGTTCGATCCGAAGGCCAGTGGTGTTGCGCACGAAGTCGATCGCGTCGATATCGTGTGGATTGATCATCGCGAGCATCAGAAGATCGCCGCGCAGAGCCACAGGCAAGACTCGGTGGGCGCGGCAAACGTCGCCCGAAAGCTTGGCTAACGCCTTTGGGTCCGGAGGACTGTCCACGAGTCGCCAAGGGTAAACCCCGATGTGCGCCGCAAGTGCGCTAAGAAGCAACTCTTCCGAGATGTAGCCGAGGGTGACAAGAACGGCTCCAAGTGGCATCGGATTATGCTTTTGAGCTTCGAGCGCTAGGTTCAGTTGTTGTTCTGAAATAATGCGTAGTGAGACGAGAAGATCACCCAAGCGTTTTTGTTTTGCCATGTCTATTCAACTCTTTACTTATCGGCTCTGTCTAGACACAGCGTACGTGCCAGATACACCAGGAATATTACGGTCGCCCGGATAAGACGCTGCCTCACAAGTTGAAAATCACTTTTAAAGAAGCCGATGAGCGGCAGAGTGTCACACAGACTATGTGGACTAGAGTCGGTCGGTGAACTGTACAAGTCAAGCAAACAACGACGCCAGACGTGAATCCATGTATTCGGATACCAAGATTTCAAAGTGAATTGAATTTTTATCGCAAGAAGATCTTAGTAGGAGAGAGCAAAAGCGGATAAATGCGGAATATAAGACAAAAAAAGGTCATACTGTAGTTAGCAGGTGTAGCAGTGAGAAAACAAGATTTAGAAATGCATTCGCAGGAAGACGCGGGCATTCGGTTTCGAAGGCTTTTCGAGGCCGCGAGGGATGGGATTCTGATAATCAATCCCTCCACCGGAGAGATCGTGGAGGCCAATCCTTTCATGGAGGAGCTTCTCGGATATACGCGAGCCGAGTTCGTAGGCAAGCAGCTGTACGAACTCGGGATGTATGAGGACGAAGCTGCCAATCGGCAGGCGTTCACCGAGCTCCAGAGAAAGCACTACATTCGGTACGAGGACCGGCCCCTCCTAACGAAGTCAGGCGCCACCAAGTCCGTCGAATTCGTGAGCAACGTCTACGAAGAGGCCGACCACCAGATTATTCAGTGCAATATCCGCGACACTTCTGGGCGCTATCGGGCACAGGAGCTGTTGAAGGAACATGCTGCGGAACTTGAGCAGAAAGTACGAGAAAGAACTTCCGACCTTATGGAAGCGAACGAACAGCTTCAAGGATTCACTTCTTCCGTGGCGCACGACTTAAGGCAACAGATCAGGAATATCAACGTGAAAGCGTCGATCCTGGTCCAGGACATGGGCGAGGAACTCAACGAAGAGTCCCGCGATCACCTGCGAGACGTCATGATGGCCGCTAGGCGACTGGCAAGGCTTACCGACGACCTTCTGACGTTTGCGCGCGTGGGGCGGCAACAGCCTCAATACGAGCACCTGGATTTATCGGCGATGGCCGAGGAAATCGTAGCCTCGTTTCGGGATAGCAACCAATGCCAGTTGCCAACCCACTTTACGATCGAGCCGCATCTCAAGGCGTATGCCGACTCTTCCTTAATGAGATTGGTGCTGGAGAACCTGCTGGACAACGCTTGCAAGTATTCCGCCAAGTCTGAGGCGCCAGAAATCTTGTTCGGCAAAGATGACCGCGGTTTTTTCGTGCGCGACAACGGCATCGGATTCGACATGGCGTACGTGAACAAGCTTTTTCAGCCATTTGAGCGGTTGGCGGGCAGTGCCTATGAAGGCACCGGCATCGGTTTAGCTAGCGTCAAACGGATCATCGAGAGACACGGGGGATCTGTGTTTGCGGAAGGGAGCCTGGGTGAAGGCGCAACGTTCTATTTCACACTGTTGTAGGGCATTCGAATGACCGCAGGGCTGCCACCTAGTCGCGCCGTGTTGGCCACACTCATTCAATGGCCTAACGAATGGCGACTTGGCATAGGGAACCTATTTCCTCCAAGGCGCGCTGAAAAGTGCCTTCCCGTCCCGTCCAATAATCTCGAAGTAAGGCTTTTCGTTTTCGACCGAAGACGTCATCGACGCACGTCCTGAACTTAGCCCAATATGCGTTTGGTCGGGCGAAACGCTGAGGCCGAGCGTGGCGGTCGGCTGGTCCACCGCGCCGCTGATCATTCCGATTCGTGCTGTGCCGTCTCCCGTGTTGAACCACGCTTTCGGGTCCCCGCTTTTGTCGCGAAGGACGATACTTCCTCCTTCGTTGCCACGGGTCGGCTCTAAAGAGACGAGGGGAATGCCCTTATCGTCTACGACCTGGATTTTCTTCGCCTGGATCAGGTCGGCCACGTCAACCTGCTGCCATCCAAGGAGGCAGAGAATAGGAAATACAAAGCCTGAAATGGCAAGTGTCGTTAGGCGGCGGTTTATCCGTTCAAGCCTTTCCACGCGCCTCGTCAAATCGTCCATATGAAGCAGACGACGACCGCGACGAAAAATCTCTCAAGCTTAGCGAAAATTGACGAAGTCGACCGGGAAGTCTAGCTCCAGACCTTTCACGAACTGAATCGCCTTTTGCAGATCGTCTTTGGACTTGGATGTCACCCGAATCTCTTCACCCTGGATCTGTGCCTGTACTTTGAGACCCTTGTCTTTGATCTGCTTGATCAGCGGCTTGGCCTTTTCTTGAGGAATCCCGGTCTTCAGCGTGAGCTTCGACTTCACGGTGATGCCGGCGGCCGGCTCCAGTTTGCCCCACTCTATCTGACGAGGGTCGATGCCGCGCTTGAGCAGCTTGCTAAATACGATGTCCTTGACTTGGTTCATGCGGAACTCGTCTTCTGCCACTAGAGTGATGTCGTCCTTCTCGTGGAGAATCTCGCACTTCGAGCCCTTAAGGTCGTACCGGTTTGCCATCTCTTTCTGAGCCTGATCGATGCCGTTTTTGACTTCCATCGCGTCAGCGCGCGAAACGATATCGAAGGAAAAGTCTACGACCGCCATCAGGGCTTCTCCAGATCGGTCGATTGAACCAGCAATACGTAGTGGGTGTCGAATTCGAGCTCTTCTTTCGTCAGCGAACGCCGCTGCTCTTCGGAAATACTATTTGAGAACTTTTCGCGCATCCGGAGCGTGGCGGTCTTCTGTACGCTAGAAGTCACTTCGCTCATGGATGCAGGGTCGACTTGAATGGCCACTTGGTCATCGGCATAGACAGATTGAACGGTGCCGACCAGTCCAGCCATGTGTTCAAAATAGCGGTTTTTCCGTCGATCCTCTTCGGTAACCGGTCGTGTGGTTACTCGAACGCGATCTCCGTCTTTCCACTTACTCACGTCTACTAAGTTACCTTGTGAGCCACTTTCGGGGCGCAATCAGGTCGCCGAAGCCGAGCTTCTCAAATCGGATTTACTCTCTAGAGTCGAGAGACATCTTTGGACCAGATTCTCGGCATCTAGTCCGATCTGGGATCTCAAGACCGCTTGAGGACCATGCTCGATAAAGCTGTCGGGAATACCCATCACTTCGTGTGGAATGTGCGACAGCTTCCTCGCCTGCATCGCTTCGCGAACCTGCTGCCCGAAGCCGCCGGCGATGGTGTTTTCTTCGATCGTCACGAGGGCGCCAGTTCGCATCGCCGACTCGCAGATGGTGGCGGCATCGAGGGGTTTTACGAACCTCGCGTTGATAACTTCGGCCCCGATTCCCTGAAGCGCGAGCTTATCGGCCGCTTCCCAACAAACGGAAACCATAGAGCCCACTCCGCAAAGCGTGATCCTAGGCGGCAACGGGGAACTGTGCTCCAAAAGCTCGGCTTTTCCAAACGCGATGGGCGTTCTCGACTCGGGAAGCCGATCGTCGCTGGCGCCGCGCGGGTAACGCACCACCGATGGATGATCGTCGTAGCTGCGCATCCAGTGGGTCATCTCGCGAAGCTCCGTGGTGTCCCTAGGCGCTAGCAGCACCACATTAGGAATGGGAAGCAGATACGAAAGGTCGAACGCGCCGTGGTGGGTAGGCCCATCGTCTCCCACCAGGCCTGCTCGATCTAGGAAGAAACGAACCGGCAGGTTTTGTATACAGACATCGTGTAAAACCTGATCGAATCCGCGCTGCAGGAATGTGCTGTAGATTGCGCAGAAGGGCGTAAGCCCTCCAGCGGCCAGCCCTGCCGCGAAAGTCACAGCGTGCTGCTCGGCGATGCCGGTGTCGTAGTAGCGGTCGGGAAAAATCGTGCTGTAGTTAGTCAATCCCGTTCCATCGGGCATTGCCGCCGTGATCGCCACGACTTTGGGGTCGGCTTCGGCGCACTCGATCGCCGCTTGCCCAAACGCTTGCGTATAGGTCACCGGTCCTACAACCTTCGACATTTCGCACGACTCCAGATCAAACGGAGTGACGCCATGCCACTTTCGGGCGTCATCCTCGGCAGACTTCAATCCCTTGCCTTTCACGGTGATGGCATGCACGAATACCGGGCCATGCAGTTCGCGAACGTTGCGGAAGATCTCTAGCAGCGTCGGAAGATCGTGGCCGTCGACTGGGCCAATGTATTCCCAACCCATTTCCTCGAAGATAGTGCCCGTCTCCTCGGGAGCTAAGTAGTGGGTGATGCCGTGCCTGAGACCGGCCGCGACCTTTGTGATCGGATCGGGCATCCTTTTGACGACGCTCTTAGCGCGCTGCGCAAGGCTCTGGAGCAGTGGGCGAGACCTGAGAGTGGCCAGATAGTTGGTAAGAGCGCCCACGTTTGGCGCGATCGACATACGGTTGTCGTTCAAAACGACGGTCAAGTCGGTGCCAAGTTCGCCGGCGTGATTGAGAGCCTCCCAACTCATGCCTGCAGCAATCGAAGCGTCGCCCGTGATCGCCGCGATGCGCTCGCTCGTTCCCAATTTGTCGCGCGCCACCGCGAAACCTAGCGCCGCCGAAATGGCGGTACCCGCGTGCCCGGCGCCAAACGAGTCCAGCGGATGCTCGTCTCGCTTGAGGAACCCGCTCAAACCCTTGTGTTTGCGCAACGTGTCAAATCGGTCGAGACGGCCAGTAAGAAGCTTGTGAGGATACGCCTGATGGCCTGTGTCCCAGATCACTTTGTCGGGCGGCACTTTGTACGAGCCGTACATGGCCACTGTCAATTCTATGGTTCCTAGATTTGAACTGAGATGACCGCCCGTTTTACTGACGTATTGAAGAATTGCTTGGCGGACTTCATCCGCGAGTTCACCAAGCTCTTTGTCGTTAAGTTTGTGAAGATCGCTGGGATCGACGATGCGGCTTAGGTGCTGAAACACGAGGCCCATGGTGTTAGAACTCCATACGTTGAAACCGCGTTCCGGGTTGACGCGTTCCTCTGAGATAGATTAGACCCTGGTAGACCTACCTGACAAATGCGACCTATGCGTCAAAAAGGATGCGGAGTTGGTGATGGAACAAGTTCGTAGAGTAAATTTTCAAAAAAGTGTGGTCTAGGGACCAGGACAAACGGAATGGCGGCGGAACCAAAGACAATATTGCTAGTCGAAGACAACGCGGATGACGAACAGTTGACGCTGCGCGCCATGCGCCAGAGCGAGGTTCCAAACATCATTCGCGTAGCGCGAGATGGCGCAGAAGCCCTGGAACAGTTGTTCGGTGAGAACTCAGTGGCCCGGCTTCCAGATCTTATCCTTTTGGACCTTAAACTGCCAAAGGTCAGCGGTTTGGAAGTTTTGCAAAAGATCCGAATGGAAGATAAAACGCGTGGCCTTCCCATCGTGATCCTAACGTCGTCGGATGAGGAGCGCGACATTGTCGAAAGCTACAACCTGGGAGCAAACTCTTATATCCGAAAGCCTGTCGATTTCGACGAGTTCATCGATGCGGTTCGGCAGTTGGGTCTCTACTGGCTTTCCATGAATCGCACACGCCGTCCGTCGGGCTTCTAGGGACTCCTCAGCAGAAATAGATCTTGAGGTGTGAGGCGGTGCGGATCCGATCTTTGGTTGAGCCGATACACGGATCCGTCCATGTTAATCCTGAGCACGGGCCCGGTCGTATCGCGTCCGTCCGAATGCTCGGAATCGATCGCACCATACCAGTAGCTGGCTAAGATTCCCAAGCGCAGGTTTCTCTGAGCTTGTTCCCAAGGCCCCAGATCGAACTTCTTCGATTCCGCCCAAATTGGAGAGTAGGAGAAGCTGATTCTCACGGGCGACCTGACTGTGGAGTTGGGGAACGCTGGATCGATCGGAAACGAGGTTCCTACTTTGAAAGGATCGTTCACGGCTACAAACTGAGAATCGTCGGCCATATCCCGCCGCAAAACCGCCAAGTCGGGAGGCGGCAACCCATCGTTGACCGTTTCGTACATTGAGATCGCCACGTAGACGTTTCTCATCCTGACGACGTCGGTGTCCTGGGCGCGACCGGCCCGCACCGATCGGTTCATCAGGAACAGAATCGATGAGGTCGCGACCAGGATGGCGACCACCACGAGCACTCCTTTAATCGTCACGCCGCTGGAACGCATGCGGACGCACTCTACCACTCGGCGGATGTCGCGTGGGTCCGTGTCGGCGCAATTTGCCACCTTCGTCTGACGACGTACGTGCCCTATCGGGCGTGTGATTGCCCATATCTCGCAAAATGTCCCACTTGAAGAAAGCCGCCCATGCCGCAACTCTCCCGCTAACAGCGGAAGAGAGGGTTGGCGGCTGTGGAAGCCGAAGCTACCGACCTAGCTCCCGACCCGAAGATGTGCGCAATAACATCCCCAATTGATGTCTCGTCGCGGTAACCGACGCCAGGCCTGGGAAATCCGTGCCCGAGCGTAAGTAGACTAAGCACGCACAGAACGAACATGGCTGCCGTCGCAAACGTTCAAACCGTAAACATCACGATCAACGACGTTCCCGTCGCCGTCCCAAAGGGCGAGATGGTGATCGAGTCGATCAAGCGGCTCGGCCTGGACGTGCCGATCTTTTGTTACCACCCGAGAATGAAGCCGGTCGGTATGTGCCGGATGTGCTTGATCGAGATTGGCACGAAGGGGCCCGATGGGTCGGTCCGCATGATGCCGAAGCCGCAAACAGCCTGTTCGCTTCCGGCCACCGAAGGTCTAGTGATCGTCACGGACTCGGAGAAGATCCACAAGGATCGAAGGGGGGTGCTGGAGTTCCTGCTGATCAACCACCCGCTGGACTGTCCGATCTGCGACCGGGGTGGCGAATGCCCGCTTCAAAACAACACACTTTTCTACGGACCTTCTACCTCTCGATATATTGAGGTCAAGCGCCACGCGCCGAAGGCCTTCCCGCTCAGCCAATACGTCACGCTCGATCTCGAGCGGTGTATTCAGTGCGGACGTTGCGTCCGCTTCACGGAAGAGATCTCAGGCGACGCGCAACTGGCCTTTCGGTTTAGAGGCGCCAGCATGCAGCCTTCAACGTTCGAGTTGAGAGACTTTTCGAGCAAGTTCTCCGGCAACGTCATTGAGATTTGCCCGGTTGGCGCCCTTACCAACTCTGAATATCGCTTTAGGGCAAGACCGTGGGATCTGGAAACTCGCTCGGCAATCTGTACCCGCTGCGGAAACGGATGCAATATCCACTTCGACCATCGGGGAAGCACGATGGTGCGGATCAATGGCAGGGTCAACGAAGCGGTAAACGAGGAATGGACCTGCGACAAAGGAAAGTTTGGACATGAGTTTTACAACTCAGACAATCGCCTGACCCAAGTGTTGGTTCGAAAAGGCGAGAACCTGGAGCCATCCGACTGGCAGACCGCCTACTTCGAGATCGTGTCGGCGTTTGCGAATGGGGGCAAATCGGTTGCCGGGCTGGGCGGTTCGCAAAACTCGAACGAAGACCTGTTCCTGTTCCAGCGACTTTTCCGGGGCGCGTTTGGGTCTGGCAACCTCGACCACCGGTTTGAAAAGACGCTTCCCGAGGGCGCCGATCACCTAAGCGCCAAGTTTGGTCAGCCATTCCGTCCAAGCCTAATCGCGTCGCTAGAAAGTCGCAAGTCGATTCTCATGTTCGGAACCGACCTTTCGGATGATGCGCCAATCGTCTACCTTCGAGCGAGAAAAGCTTGGCTTCAGAACGGCGCGAAGATCATCGCCGCCAGTTCATACCCAATCGACGCGGATGGGTTCGCACAGCTGGTTCTGCGATACAAGCCGGGGACCGAAGAGGCTCTTCTCTCGGGCCTCGCGGCCGCCGTAGGAGTGAAAGGAGCCGACGCGCGATTTACTCCGGAGAGCGTTGCTGAAACGACGGGCGTATCGGCAAGCGCGATCCTAGAAGCTGCGCAGATTCTGAAAGACTCAAAGCCGGCGGTGCTGACGAGCCGCTCGATTTACAACGCGGCGAACGCGATCGCGGTAGAAGAACTGCTGGCGAATCTCGCCTTATCCACAGGCGGAGACTACGATTGCTATGGTCGTGCGGCAAACGACGCAGGCGCCGCGTTGCTCGGAATTCAGCCGTTGGCGAAGGGCGCTCTCAATACCCATCAGATTCTGCAGGCATGCGCTAAAGGCTCTATCAGGTCGCTTTGGCTTCTAGGCGTCGATCCGTTCCAGCTTTACGACCGTAAGCTGGTTGAGAAAGCGCTGGAAAGCGTCGAGTTTTTGGTGGTGCAAGACTGCCTGGAAACGGAAGCTGCGGCTTTCGCGAGCGTGGTTCTGCCCATGACCGCGCCAGCGGAAGCCGATGGTAGTTGGACGAACGTCGAGCAGCGTGTCCAGAGGCTTGAGCAGGTCTTGCCTGCAAGAGGAGTGGCGAAGCCGGCGTGGCAGGCGTTTATGGAGATCGACATCAGAACTCGCCGCCAGCCCCCGTTCTATTCGGCAGGCGAGGTGATGCAGACGATCGCCAAGGAAGTTCCTGCGTTTGCGGGTTGTGGCTACGAGAAGCTAGACGGCGAAGGGTTCGTGCTAGGCTAGTTCTTCGAGAGCTGTTTCTCCAACCGTTCAAAGAACTCGGCTTGCGCTGGGTTGATTTTCGTGCGCGCGATGGGGATCGTGAACCATTCGCAACGATCTATCTCGGGAAATACTAGAAACTCGCCTGATTTTCTCGGCCACTCGAATCTGATTAAGTTGCTCTTCGCCCGTTTGGCATCGATGGAACCCTCACACGCCCAGGCATGGACCGTCTTCCCGGATTTCTGCACGATGGCGCCGAGTTCCTGGAACGGGCCGTCGACTAGAAACCCTGTTTCCTCCTCAAACTCCCGGATTGCTGCTTCTAACAGCAACTCGTTACCTTCAGCCTTTCCTTTAGGGATCGACCAGGCGCCTTCATCTCTGTTTTCGTAGAGTGGTCCTCCAGGGTGGCCCAACAGAACCTCCAATCCGTACGGGGAACGCCGGTATAAAAGAAGCCCGGCGCTAATGGGTCCAGGCATCACACCTCCACAAGATATTCGCGGACCCTCTCGGCGAGCGTCGTCGTCATGGTTGGCACCGCCGCGATCTCGGAGACGGAGGCTCTTCGAACGCCTTCGATCGAGCCAAACGTTCGCAGAAGCAGCCGCTTTCGGCGTGGACCGATTCCAGGAATCTCCTCAATAGCCGAACCGTTCATCCGTTTGTCGCGCACCTTGCGGTGATAGGTCAGCGCGAATCGGTGCGCTTCGTCGCGTAGTTTGCGCAATAACATCAACCCCGGCGACGTGAGAGGCAACTCAAGCTCACGGTACCGATACTCCTTTGGGGCTTGGCGGCGATACTCGTATTCCGACTGAGTGTGCGTCATCCCCGTGCGGGCTTCGAGGATCGACTCCTGAATGAGGTCTTTGTCCGATTCAATGGGCACGTAAATCAGTTCGTGACGCTTCGCCAGCCCAACCATGGGCACCGTCAAGCCCATCTCGTCGCGCGCTTGAAGCGCTGCGGAAAGCTGTCCCTTACCGCCGTCGATCATGATCAGGTCGGGCAGCTTCTTGAACTTCTCGTCGCCGTCCAGGAATGCCTTTAGCCGGCGAGTGAGAACCTCGTGCATCATCGCGAAGTCGTTCGGGCTTTCAGGGTGGTATCGAATCTTGAAGCGCCGGTACTCAGCCTTGGCAGCCTCGCCGTTTTCTGTGACCACCATCGATCCCACAGGCGCCGTGCCCTGAATATTGGAGATGTCGTAACCCTCGATCCTGAGCGGAGGGGAAGGAAGTCCGATCGAGTCTTGCAACTGTTCCATCGCCTCGTCGGCCCATGCTTCTTTCTGCTCCAACTCTTGTGCATACATGTTGAGCGCTTGCTCTGCGTTCGCGGCTGCCAGGTCTACTAAGCGAGCCTTCTCGCCTTGCTGCGGCACCTCTACCGTGACCGTGGAGCCTCTCTTTTGCCGTAGCCAGGTCTGAACGATCTGACGCTCCTCGATCTCTACAGGCAGCAGGATCTCCCGAGGAACCTCCGGGCCGTCCGCGTAGTACTGCTTCATGAACTCCTGAACCGCTTCCGAAGGAGCCGCGTCTGCGGCGCCGTCGAGCACGAACTGCCTCTGGCCGATCAGCTTTCCGCCGCGTATGTAGAGCATCTGGATCGCGGCGCCGCGGTCGTCCTTGACTACGGCGATCACGTCTTGGTCGATCTTTTCGCCGAGCACGGCTTGCTGTCTCTGCATGACCGACTCGATCGCCTGAACCTGATCTCGAAGTTTGGCGGCCTTCTCAAAGTCAAGCTCGGCCGCTGCAACGGCCATCTCGCGTTTCAACTCTGCCAGAATCGACTCTTCCTTGCCGCTTAGGAACTTCTCAACTCGATCGAGGATGGCGCTGTACTCCTTCCGGTCGCTTAGGCCCGCACACGGTCCCAGGCAGCGGCCCAGGTGGAAGTAGAGACAAGGCCTCTGCACCGGCTCACCGCTCCAGCTCTTTCCGCAGGGAATCAGCGGGAAGATTTTGTGGAGCAGTTGCAACGTGTCCCGCACCGCGAATGCGCTGGTATATGGACCGAAATACTTTGAGCCATCTCGCCGAACCTTGCGTGTGAACAGCACCCTCGGAAACGGCTCCTTCGTGATGGTGATGTAGGGATACGACTTGTCATCCCTCATCCGCACGTTGTAGGGAGGCCGATGCTGCTTGATCAGGTTGCATTCGAGTACGAGCGCCTCCACTTCCGATTGCACGACCATCCATTCGATGTCGCGAATCTTCCCGACCAGTCGCGCGATACGAGGACCGTGTTTGGTCGATTCTTGAAAATAGCTGCGAACCCGGTTTTTGAGCGACAGTGCCTTTCCGACGTAAAGCACCTGCGCGTGTTCGTCCTTGTAGATGTAGCAGCCTGGCTCGCCAGGGAGCATCGCTAACTTTTCCTTCAACAGATCGGGCAAACCTTTCTTCGCCATTTGCTACTAGTGATCATACGTCTAGCGCAGGCTTGGAAACACGGGCATTCCTGGGTCTACCCGTACTGGCGGCTGACGTCTGGGTTGTCGGCGATATGCGTTTCGATCTCTTGAATCGTAGGAACATCGGTGGTCGCACCCAGTGCGCGGCACTTGAGGCAGCCTGCCGCCGACGCAAATCTTAGGCAATCGGGAATCGCCCATCCGGCATCGAGGCCGTGCAGCATTCCAGCCCGAAACACGTCTCCAGCTCCGGTGGTGTCGACCACCAAAGGCGCCGGGAAAGGAGGATAGGCCCTCACGTTCAACTCTGGCGAACCGGCCACGAATCCGTTCGGCCCGTCGCTCAGGATCGCAAAACAGCCCTTGCGAGCTACCAATTCCTTGACCCACGCCACGTTGCGCTGCATGTTGTTTCGGTGGCCGGCCCAATCGGTGCTGGATTGCCAAAAAGAGCCCTCGAAGATCGGGTCCTCTCGTTGAACGAAATCCATGAGATACGGCTTCATACCTTGGCTGTACGCTTCGATAGCCGCGGTGCGAGCTGCATGCTCCATGTTCGGCTCGGCGGTGAACCAGCCTCCGGGGCGCCACGGGGTCGCATCGAGCGAGATGTGGTTTTCGAGGGTTGAGAACCCTCTTCCGAACATCGTCCGCTCTCCATCGGCAGTGACGTAGATATCGCAGACAGGCGTGGCGACGTTTCCAGGCAGTTCACCGGGAGCCAACAGCTCTTGCAGTGTCAGACCGCGCTCATCGAGTAGCTCATGGATTCGGACCGCATCGACGCTTATTCCTATCGGATTGCCCGCCAGCAGCACATCGTCTGCCCAACGTGTAAGTGCGTTGGCCGTGTTCGCCGCCTCTCCGCCCAGAAGCGTGAGCTCTTCTTCGACCTCGACGTAACCGCCCGGCGCAGGAAGGTTTGGGACGCGGCGGAGCCTGTCGATGCAGACCGTGCCGAAAACCAGGATCACCGCGCGATACTACCGAGTCCCGTTCCTGCCGTTCATGACCGGCTGGGGTCGCGCCCGAAATAAGAGGTTCCGGGTAGCCTCCACTGCGAGCGGATGATTCAGGAAATCGCAATCTGGTTTATCAACCTAGCCGATGGGTGGCAGGCCATTATCCGGGCGGTTTTGTGGGTGCTCTTCATTTTTCTTCCAGTGCCCATCACGACCGTGCCGAAAATAAACATCGACACGTACTCGCCCATCATGAACATGACCCACTTCTTGGTCGAGTACTCGG
>Ga0206876_1108_pt1 | contig 22552 bp, 15 predicted proteins | sample Alteio_BWOrgCont_10_FD_152619 | JGI IMG/M metagenome (GOLD analysis project Ga0206876, IMG submission 152619) | Enriched cells from forest soil in Barre Woods Harvard Forest LTER site, Petersham, Massachusetts, United States -... | ecosystem: Environmental > Terrestrial > Soil > Temperate forest >...
GATTTTGGCGCCGTCGCTCTGCCACCATTGCCTCCAGGCGCTGGCGACGTTTTTCCAGTCGATCGGCTCGGCTGCCATTTCCGAGGGGACTTTGCCGCCTGCGAGTCGCTCCAGTTGCTCCTCGACCTCCCGGGCTCGTGCATCGGGCAAATTTTCCAGCAGGTCACTTAAGGTTACGGCGCCCTGCACGTCCCCAGCCTCCGCCAGTCCAAGTGCTACGCGATGGCGAACCTCGATGTCCTCGTCCAGCAGCAATTTCTGGATGGCAGCGAAGTGGTCCACAATACCACTCCTCCGCAGCGTGACCGCGGCCAGAGCCCTGCGAATGCCGACTCGGTCGTCCAGGGCCTTGACGAGGGCCGAATCCGCCTTGCCGTCCACCACGCCAACCTCGAGCAGGACGCGATTGAACTGGGCGATCGATTCCTCGTTCTCGGCACAGGGCAGAAACGCCAGGAGCGCGGCCACGGTGCCCGGTGGCCGGTGCAGCGCCAGCATCCGAAACAACGCTTCGGGTAGGGGGATCGGAGGGGATTCCCGCTCGATGGCCTCCAGGCAGCGGCCGGCGGCTGGGCTCAGGCGCGGATGGTTCTCTTGGACGGCGCGCCGCAAGAGCGGACTGATCCGCGGCCCCAGTGCCACGAGGTCTCCTGTTGCGGTCGGTCCGGCTTCCCCCTGTTCGGTTTCCAACTTGCGAAGCTGGGCCTGCGCCCTGGCCAGCTCCTCGTCCGTCAAGGTTCGCGCCTGGATCTCGCGCAGGAGCAGTTCGCCGCTGGTCTTTTGCCACCAGGTCGCCCACACCTCACGACGGAGCTCACGGGATACCAGATCGCTTCCGCGGGGACCCTGTACGGTCCAATCTCCTGCCAGACTCGCCAGGTACTCTTCGGCTTTGGCCGCAAGCGGGGCTGGCGCGTCGGACAGGCATTCGATCAGGACCGGAATGGCCTGACTATCGCGGGCGTCTGCGAGAGCCAGTGCTGCCTGGAGCCGGGTGGCGGGGTCAGCGTCGGTCAACAGCGGTCGAACAATCTTCCAAGATGAATTGCCGCCGGCTTTGCACAGCGCGCGCACCGCGGCGGCACGGCTAAACCCCCGGGAGCCCTTCAGCGCAGCCAGGAGTGCCGGGTCGGCCTTGCCGTCCTGGAAGCCAACGACGGTAAGAGCCGAAATGAAATCCTCGAAAACCGCATCGTTGTCCGCAAACGGCAGGTAGTCCAGCAGCGCCTCCGCGGTCCCAGGCGCTTTCCGAGCGGCCAGCAAGCGGGCGGCCTCTGCGGGCAGGCGGTCGGCTTCAGGCCCCTCGATCAGTTGCAAGATCTGCTTCGCGCGTCGAGAAGCGCGGACGTCATCCACTCGATTGGCAACCTCACGGAGTACCGGTACAACGGGGGCTCCGATGCTGACAAGCTCTCCCTGGGCATCGTCGGCCTCGGTCACGTCCTGGCTGTCAAGGGCTCGGGCGAGCCGCTCGATGATAGCCCGGTCAGGGGGCGGCTGGCTGCGTTTGTGGAAGAAGTTGAGCATGGCCGTGTCAGTGATCGGCAACCGAGCGGCGCGCAGTGCCGCGTCATCTGCGGGAACTGCCAGGACCAGCCCTAACAGAAATGGGATCACGAACATGGGGCGCCTCCTGTGGAAACAGTTTGGCCAGATGCTCTTTCCGTTCCTCGAATCGACGGGTTGACTTTGCCTCTTATACTATTTTGTCTCTATATGTTACCAGTGGCTTGTTTCCAAATCCAGGCGCCAACCGCCATTTTGAAATTGCCTCATTCGGAGAGCGTGTTATGCCGCGAGCGGGAAGCAGAGTCAGTGGCATTCCGATTGCTTCGTCAATCGCCGCGTTCGACCATTGCGATGACGGGTCATTCAGCGGTTGGCGGCTTGCCAGCCTGCGCGTTTCGGAGCCACCGTGCACAACGGAGTTTCACGTTGCCTCTCATTCTGGGGTAAGTGAAGCGTTCAGCAACCCGCTGGCTACGGTAGTTTTAGTACGGCATGGCCAGGCACGTTTCGCAAAATGTATCGAACGTTATGTCTTAAGGCGAATCTACATCCTGGAGGAAACGACAAGCGACGCTCGTTTCCGTTGGTCTGCTGTCGGGCCTCTTGAGGAACTGTACTTCCAAACGTTCTATTAAGTTCGTTATCACCATGGGGCGGTAGCCCCTGCAAACCGCCTGTGGCGGCTCTCAACTTTATTTCGGGAGGAGGAATATTCCATGTGCAGAAAGAACAGGTTCTACATCACGCTTGTGTTGGGAGTTGCATTTTTGTGTCTCTTCACTTCGGCGCTCGTTCTCGCGCAATTGAAGAATGTGCCCGGTCACCCAAAGACCGACGCGGAGAAGATCACGGACGCGCTAAGCGCTGGTCCTGCCTTCATCACCAAAGACGCGACAGTGCTCGATTGGCCTCCGACGCCTGGAGGTGAATACCGGGTCCTTCGTAAAGGCTCGAACGAATGGACCTGTCTTCCAGGTCGCCCTGAGGGCGCCCATGATGAGCCCGGGTGCTTTGACCATGCGTTTCTGCAGTTCATGAAGGACAGTATGGCCGGCCGTGCACCTGATGTGCAGACTCCCGGAATTTCATATATGTACGGCGGCTTCTGGGTACCGAACAAGTCGCACGCCAAGGGAAGCGGAAATGAATTTCACGTCGGACCACATATCATGATCATCGGACTGGATCAAAAAATGTTGCAGACATTCAACCAGGATGGATCGAATGGTCAGCCTTACGCCAACCACCTTCCGGGTCGCAGCGAGCTATATTTGGTGGTTCCGATCCGCCAATGGGACGAGCACCAAGTTCATGAATGAGCTCACCGTGCTGAAGCACATCTCGGCACACGACTCATGAAAGGGGATAGGGAATGAGAGACTCCGGCACGCTCGCGAGTGTCGCGTCACGGAGGCGATGCGAGTTCTTACAAGATGTTCTCACAGGACTAGGCACCGCATCGAAAAATGTGCCGTGCAAGTACTTTTACGACAAACGAGGCTCAGAGCTATTTGATCGTATCTGCAAGCTTGGTGAGTACTATCTAACTCGATCCGAACTCTCCATTATGGAGGCGTCGGCACCGGAACTCGCCGAACAAATAGGGCCGGGCGCAATGGTAGTCGAATTTGGCAGCGGTAGTAGCGTAAAGACCCGCTACCTCCTGGACGCCCTTCTTGAGTGTGTGGCCTATGTCCCCGTCGATATTTCCAGCGAACACCTTGATCATGCGGCGGCAGAATTAGCTAGTGATTATCCACGCATCGAGATTCTGCCGGTCTGTGCAGATTTCACCAAGCCATTTGAACTTCCGTTGCCGACTCGCCTGCCGTCCCACTCCGCGGTTTATTTCCCTGGCTCAACGATCGGCAACTTTACGCCGGAGCTTGCCATCGCTCTCTTGCGTCGCATCGCTCTATTGGTTGGCCAAGGTGGAGGGCTGATCATTGGCATTGACGTAAATCAAGACGTCGCGCAGATCGAGGCCGCATACAACGACTCGCTCGGTGTCACAGCGCGGTTCAATCTCAACCTCCTGCGGCGAATCAACGACGATCTAGAAGGCGATTTTCGGCTTGATTCTTTCGAGCATCGTGCTCTCTACAATGCGGAACTCGGACGCGTTGAGCTCGATCTCGTCAGTCGCATTGATCAGTGCGTCACCGTGGCAGGTGAAGGATTCACCTTCAGCGAGGGTGAAGCGATTCACACAGAGTACTCTTACAAATATTCGATTCCGGCATTTGCGGCATTGGCAGCCTCGGCGGGTTTGAGTTTGCACCGGTATTGGACGGATCGACACGACAACTGTGCGGTGCTTCATTTGGTCGCCGATGCGCAAGAGACCGGTGTCTTGGTGTCGAGGGCCAACTGAGACCCTGATCTAGCGCAAAGCCGCGTAAAGGAATTCAGCGGCGGTCGTACAAGGGGACGGGAATGAAAATGGATCTCTCCAATCGGTTTCTCAGGACGAGACGATTCACCGAGCAGCTGTGCAAGCCTCTGGCGACGGAGGACTATGTTGTCCAGGCCATGCCAGACGCCAGCCCAACTCGCTGGCACCTGGCGCACTCGACTTGGTTTTTCGAGACCTTCGTTCTTGCGCGCTGGAAAAGCGGATATCAACAATTCTCGCCAGACTTTCAATACTTATTCAACTCTTATTACAACAGTGTGGGTGAGCAATTTCCGCGAGACCGACGTGGACTTTTGACTCGTCCAACTGTCGTCGAGGTGTTTGCGTACCGTCACGCCATCGATCAATGCATGCAGGAGCTGCTCGCCTCTCATGAGGACATGGAAATGACCGAGGTGGTCGAGTTGGGAATTCAACACGAACAACAACATCAGGAGTTAATACTGACCGACCTGAAGTATCTGTTCGGTTGCAATCCGTTGTGGCCTGTCTATCACGAGCCGGGCGCACAACTGCCAACTGGTCACCGCGCGTCGGCTGGATGGACAGCGTTTCCCGGTGGCATGACATCCGTGGGGCATGACGGTTCAGGGTTTGCGTTTGACACCGAACGGCCTCGACACAAGGTGCTTTTGAGGCCATTTGAGTTGCAAGATCGGCTGGTCAGTTCCGGCGAATACTTGGAATTCATCGAATCCGGTGGCTACAACAAGCCGGAATTGTGGCTATCACTTGGTTGGTCAACGATTCGCCAGCAAGAATGGAAAGCTCCTCTCTATTGGTCGATGCATAACGGCCAGTGGCACGAGTTCACTCTTCGTGGTTTACGGCCAGTTGAAATGGGAAGTCCGCTAGCTCACATCAGTTATTTCGAAGCGGATGCCTACGCTCGCTGGCGAGGAATGCGATTGCCAACCGAAGCCGAGTGGGAGCATGCCGCAAGTGACCTGCCAATCGATGGAAGCTTCGCCGAGAGTCAGCATTTTCACCCTGTCGAAGCAGCTGAGACAGGCGATGGTCTACTTCAAGTATTTGGCGAAGTCTGGCAGTGGACACAGAGCACTTATTCGCCATACCCCGGCTACTCTCCGCCGCCTGGCGCGCTCGGAGAATACAATGGCAAGTTTATGTGCAATCAATACGTCCTTCGCGGGGGATCCTGCGCAACTCCCGCTGGTCACATCAGGTCTACCTATCGAAATTTCTTTCCACCTGACGCACGGTGGCAGTTTAGTGGCATTCGACTTGCAAGAGATGCTGTTGATGGCCACTAAGGCCTTGCGCATCTGTATTCGCTGCCTTGCAAACGTCCTCTCCGGGCGTGCCAGAAGGGAAACCGGATATGCTCGAATTTCGTGGGGTCTCAAAGGCATTCGGCGGCAGAACTGTCGTGCCGACATTTGATCTCACGATTGCGACCGGTGAAGTGACTGTACTTCTCGGTCCAAGTGGTTGCGGAAAAACAACGATCCTCCGTATGGTCGCGGGACTCGAGACGCCTACTCAAGGAGAAATCGTTGTCGACGATCTTGTACTCACCGAGCAAACATTGCCTGACGTGCGCCGTCGGCTCGGCTATGTGATTCAGGAAGGTGGATTGTTACCGCATTTGAACGCAGCACGCAATGTGACCCTGATGGCCCGACACGAAGGGTGGTCTCGGGAGCGACGGGAAAGCAGGCTATCGGAACTTGTCGAGATGACCCGGTTTCCGGTCGAAGCACTCGATCGATATCCGATCGAGATTTCCGGAGGGCAGCGGCAGCGTCTGAGCTTAATGCGAGCCCTCTTTCTGAGTCCGCAGTTACTGCTTCTGGACGAACCGCTAGGTGCTCTTGATCCGATGATCCGCGCAGGATTGCAGCGAGACTTAAAGGAAGTGTTTCGACGCACTCGCGCTACCGTGCTATTGGTGACGCATGATCTGATCGAAGCAAGTTGGTTTGCCGATCAAGTGTGCGTGCTTGAAGATGGCAATATTGTGCAGCGGGGGGCATTTGCAGACATTTTGGAGCGGCCTGCCACGAACTTCGTGCGCGAGTTCGTCAATTCACAGGTGGTGGCTAAATGAAGCACACAGCCGTTCTGAAATGGGCGGGCCTCGCGCTGACGCTGCTGATTGTCGGACTTGTTCCGCTGCCACGGCACTCTGCACAAGTTCGAATTGGCTCGAAGAAATTTACCGAATCGGTGATCCTGGGAGAGATGCTAAGGCTGATCACGACAAATGCCGGATTGGATTCAGTTCACTATCGCGAATTTGGCGGGACTCGGATTGTGTTCAACGCACTTGAGTCCGGTGAAATCGATGCCTATCCGGAATATACCGGCACCATCCAGCAGGAAATATTAGCCAGAGAGAATGTCTCAGATGACGATGCGATGAAGCACGAACTCCAGTCGCGAGGCATCGGAATATCGAAGTCCATGGGCTTCAGTAACACATACGCGCTGGCATTGACCAAGAAGCGGGCCAATGATTTGGGAATCACCACGATTTCTGATCTCAAACGTCTTCCGGAACTGAGGCTAGCGCTAACTCATGAGTTTCTCGAGCGCAAGGACGGATGGCCTGCGCTGGCAAGACACTACGACCTGCCACAACGAAATGTCGTGGGCGTCGATCATGATCTCGCCTATCCGCAGCTCTTGGCAGGCGAGATCGACGTCATTGACGTTTACACCACCGACGCAATGATTTATCGCAGCGATTTGGTCGTACTCGAGGACGACTCGAAGTTTTTTCCGCGATACGATGCGGTCTGGCTCTACGGCCTGAAGGCCGCCGAGCGTCATCCGGAGTTACTTGCGGCCGTTCGTAAAATGGAAGGTGCAGTCTCCGAAACAACAATGCGAGAGCTGAACAACATTGTCGAGTCGCACCAACGGTCCGAATCGCAAGCGGCGGCCGATTTCCTTCGTATTAAGCTCGGAATAGACGTTGAAGAACAAAAAGTGTCGTGGGTGCGCATGATTCTGAACCACTTAGGCGAGCATTTGGACTTGGTAAGGCGGTCGTTGTTGCCTGCAATCGTGATTGGGGTGGCATTGGGTGTTTTCTGCCAGCGCTATCGACGTAGCGGACAAGTCGTGCTGGCCGTAACAGGGTTGCTGCAAACGATTCCCTCGCTGGCATTGTTGGTGCTGTTGCTGCCAGTGATCGCGATGCTCGGCTTGCCCAGCATTGGCGAAGGATCGATTACGGCGGTCGTAGCGCTGTTCGCGTACTGTCTTCTACCGATCGTGCGAAATACATTTACCGGTTTGGAGGGAATTCCACGTGGAATTGTCGAGTCCGCTACGGTGTTGGGGCTGAGTCGATCGTCAAAACTGGCTGAGGTCGAGTTGCCTATTGCACTGCCGACCATGTTGGCTGGGATTCGCACTGCGGCAGTACAAAACGTGGGATTTGCAACGCTCGGAGCGATCATCGGCGCCGGCGGGCTTGGACAACCCATATTGCGCGGGATCCGGTTGAACGACGTACCCCTGATCCTTGCTGGAGCCGTCCCCGCCGCCTTGCTCGCACTGCTCTTGCAATTCGTAATCGACGGCTTGGAATATGCAGTGGTTCCACGCGGATTGAAAAACGCTCGGTCCGTGCGAGAATAATTGCCGTTTTGGCGCATCGACAATTCGTCAGAGCTTCGCTTTTGGAGGTCGCTATGAGCTGTAACCACTTGGCCGATGTCGATCCGGTTCCACCTCACACTCTCGGCTGTGAAGAATGTCTAAGACTGGGCACGCCTTGGGTTCATCTCCGGCTCTGCCTGAGCTGTGGTCACGTCGGCTGTTGCGATAGTTCGCCGGGCCGCCACGCCACGCGACATTTTCATGACACGAGACACCCTGTAATGGCATCCTTCGAGCCAGGCGAACGGTGGGCCTGGTGTTACGTCGATGAAGTTCAATTGCAGGTGCCGCCGGAGGCCGTACCGTACCTGCGCGGGTGAGAACATCCGCTTCACCGTCAACCTGGAGTCTGCCATGCAAAACAATGACTTGCACAGCGTCGCGTTCCCCAGGCTCAGCGAAGAGGAACTGGCTTCGCTGGCTGGCTGTCCCTTGACGGTACTCAAGCAGTACAAGGCTGGAGAGAAGCTGTTCCGGGTAGGCGACTGTGACTGCAATTTCTTTGTCGTCAAGTCCGGTGAGATCGAGATCGTCGACGAGTCCGGGGATACGTCCCATGTCCTCGTGGTCCACCAGCCCGGCGAATTCACTGGCGAAATAGCGCAGATGACCGGCAGCCCGTCGCTCGCGGATGCCATTGCCCGGCGCGACAGTGAAGTTTACGAGTTGTCGCCCGAGGCCTTCCGGCAGCTTCTCAATCATCATCCGGAAACGGGCGACATTGTCCTGCAAGCCTTCATCGCCCGCCGGCAGCTTCTGCGCGAGCCGGGTACCTTCACTGGCCCGCGCGTGATCGGTTCGCGTTACTCGCAAGATACCTTTCGGATTCGCGAATTTCTGGCCAAGAATCTGGCTCCTTTCACCTGGCTTGACTTGGAAAATAGCCCTGACGTCAACGCGCTTCTCAAGCAACTCGGACTGGGTGAGGCCGACACGCCCGCGGTTGCCTTGGGACGCAAGCGGGTGTTACGCAATCCCTCGAACCGAGAGCTGGCCGATGCGCTGGGCCTACGTCAACGGCTGGAACAAACGGTCTATGATCTGGTTGTGGCCGGTGCGGGACCGGCCGGGTTGGCAGCGGCAGTCTACGGCGCTTCGGAGGGGCTGCGCACCCTCGTACTCGAACAGGCGGCGCCCGGTGGCCAGGCCGGCCGCAGCATGCGCATCGAGAATTATCTGGGCTTTCCGACCGGCATCACTGGCGGCGAACTGGCAGGGCGCGCCACGGTACAGGCCAACAAGTTCGGCGCCCGATTGTCCATCCCTTCGCCCGCAATCGGGCTGACGTTCGAAAACCTGTACTCGGTGTTGCATCTTGAGGGCAATGAGACGGTGACGACCCGATGTCTGCTGATTGCCACGGGGGCCGACTATCGCCTGCTGCAAGTTGAAGGTTGCGAGAAATTCGAGTGTCGCGGCGTTTACTACGCCGCGACACCGCTCGAGGCACAGATGTGCATCGGGTCCGAAGTCGCCGTTGTCGGCGGGGGTAATTCGGCGGGCCAGGCAGCGGTCTTTCTCGCCGGGCAGGTCCGCAAAGTATGTCTCCTGATCCGCGGAGACGACCTCTCTAAGAGCATGTCGAGCTACCTGGTGCATCGGATCGAACAGACCGCTAACATCGAGGTGATCTGTAATTCAGAGATCCGCCGGATGTCCGGTGACGGTCACCTCGACACCGTTGAAATCGTCAGCAACAAGACGGGAGAGGCACGGACGCTGAAAACTCCGGCGCTGTTCAGCTTCATTGGCGCGACACCACGAACCGATTGGCTCCCCGTGGAGATTGAAAAAGACGCCAAAGGCTTCGTGCGGACCGGGCCGAGCCTGGCGCAATCACCCCACTGGAACATCCCCCGCGATCCCTTCCTGCTCGAAACCAGCCGGCGGGGCGTGTTCGCTGCGGGAGACGTGCGGTCCGGCTCCATCAAGCGCGTCGGATCGGCCGTCGGCGAGGGCGCAATGGCCGTACAGTTCGTCCATGAGTACATGAAGGAAATGTAAAGTGACGATTCACGAATCCTGTTTGTCCGAATACCGCAACACAGGGAACCACAATTCACCTTCGTGCAGAACTCCAAAGTAATACTTGTTCTCATTCGAGGGCCGCCCCAACCTCGGCGAATCGGCACAACTACAGGCGCGGTCAAACAACACTTTCTGAAATTCATCGAGCCGAAACAGCGTGTTGTCCTTCCGCCTTGATGCGGTTTGGTAGACATAATGACTAAAATCGTCATACAATCATTCCCCGTCGGTCCCATCCAATCAGGTTTTCTCTTGAGAAACTTGGCCTCGAAACTGGCCAAGTTTCTCGGGTTCATGGAGCGGGAACGCCTAGAGAACTGCCTGCGGCGGCTCTCTACACGACTCTCGCTTTTCGCCTGAACGACAAAAAGCCAGGAGAGCGAGAATTGGACTTGGCAGGCAGGCGACTGCTCCGCGGTGCTGTCAATGATGGGCCAACATATAAACTTTCCCTGGTTCGCGTCGTTCTACAGGAGTCCACTTTTTGATGAATCTAGAACATGCGGAAATGATTGCCATGGAAACCGGTGCAACGACCCGTTTGCATCGAGTCGCGTTCGGGGATCCGTTTCAACGTTTGTTGCCGGCAGAACGCTGCTCATCGAACGTGGTCGCTTGCCTATTGTTTTTGGCTCTCTTCCTCGCGCCGATTGCGGCCTTTGGGGACGACGCGATTGATGACTTTTCCGGACTGATTCCCAATCCATTGCCCATCCCCGAGATCGGGAAATGGCAATTGATCACGAACACTCCGCAAGGAGTGTTAAGATCGGCAACGTGGAGTCCCGATGAAAAACTCATTGCGGTTTGCGCAGGGAATCAGGTGCGAATCTATGCTGCGAATTCGCTGAATCTGTTGAAGGTCTTCGTCGGACATTCGTCGCCTGTGCGGTCCGTCGCCTGGCATCCAAAGGGTGAGCAACTCGCCTCATGCAGTGACGATGGCGCCATTCGGATTTGGACCAGCGGCGGGAAACCGATGCACGTGATTTCCGCACATTCCAGCGTCGTGTATCAAATCGCCTGGCATCCCGATGGAGAGCGATTGGCATCGTGTTCGGCGGATGGCAACGTTGGAATCTGGGGCGAGGATGGAAAACAGATTCGAATGATCAAAGACGGAGGTCGACATATCTTTGCGTTGGCTTGGAGTCCCAACGGGAAGCTGTTGGTGTCCGTCGGCGGCGATATTGCACCCGTCACTGAGCCAGTTTCCGGGCTGGCGGCAATCAAAGTGTGGGATCCCATGGCAGGGACGCTCATTCGGACAATTGGCCCGGATGAGGAACACGCCTCGCTGTGCGTCGATTGGGACTCGAAGAGCGAGCGGTTGGCGGTCGGATACGGAGAAGTCTATCGCAGCTTGCAGGAAGCCTTTGCACCGATTCAGGGAGCGGGAATCAAGATCTGGAAAATCGATGGTGAGTTGGAGGAAGAGGTCGAAACTCAAGTGGGATCCGTCAGCGCTGTCGCATGGGCGCCCGCCGGCGACCGAATTGCGTTCGGCGGCCGCCACGCGGACTTGTGGATTCGAGATTTGGACACTGACTTTGCATTCAAGCGTCCTTCCGCAACGAGGGATGTGAACTTTGTTTGTTGGAGCCGTGATGGAAAGAGATTGTTGAGTACCGGTCGTTCTGCCGTCTCGGAATTGCGGAATGCGGATTTGGTCGAAGGAGCGGTGGACTACGAGAAGCTATTGGAAGGGTTGGCAATTCGGCATTTCATGTTTGTCAACTGGAGTCCTGATGGAAAACATGTCGCCGGTGACACGAATTTCGCCGTCCATTTCTGGGACGCTCAAGGCGTAGCAATCGACGGGGATCAGGTGACGGATCAAGACCCACAAAAATGGTGGGAACATACGAGATCTCCCGTTTCCCCGGATGGGACGAGGCCGGCGCTCGAAGGGCAAATTCCCGTGATGCGTGAAATGGCTCGCAGTTCCCAGGATTGGTGGGCGGGAGCTACGTGGCAGGATGCCAGCGTTCGCATTTGGGACGACACAGGTCGTCTGATCTCGATGATCCAAAAGCACCGAGGCGGAGTGGAATCGGTTTCGTGGAAGCCTGACGGGGAATGGCTGGTTTCCGGAGGTGGCGACTCGGTGCGGATTTGGAGGAAAGACGGCACGCCGGGCGCGGTCATGTCGGGACACACAGATGAAGTCTATCGAGTTGCATGGAGTCCCAACGGAGAATGGATTGCCTCGGGCGCAACCGACGGCGTGATCCGATTCTGGAAGCCCGACGGCACGGCCGGACCCGTCTTTCGCGGTCATGTGGCCGGCATCCACGACCTGGCATGGAGCCCGCTCTCAAACAAGTTGGCCTCAGCCAGTTGGTTGGACAGCACCGTACGAGTTTGGGATTTCAAGACCGGAAGAACAATCTGGCTGGCGATCCATCTGGTCAAGGAGGAGATCGCGGTGTTTGACGCCGAGGGTGGACCGATCAGTCAAGATACCGATTTGCTGGATGAGCATATAAAATGCATCATCCAAAAAGCCGACGGAACGTGCGATTTGATGGATTACCGCGAATTCCGAACGAAAGCAGCCAAAGCCTTCAAAGCACGTAAAGAACGTCCTGTTGTCCCGAATTGATGAAAGATCATACCTATTTGTTGCATCATCTCGATCCTTTTGTGGGACTCTCATTTATCGAATGCGTGAGGTGATTCTGGTCTGATTTGACGACGCAAGAGATCGCCTGGTCATTTCTCCATCGTCAGAACGGCTCGAAACCGTGCGTTGCCGCTCATCATGCGTTCGAAAGCTTCTGGTGCTCGTTCCAACGGAAAGACCTCGTTCACCGAACGAACTCCGGATTGAAGGCTGAATGCCAGCGTTTCCTGCGCGTCGATCGACAATCCGGAATACCAACCCTCAATCGAACGGCGCGCGGACAACAGGAGCAAGGGAGACGTTTCAAGCGACTCGGCAGCTCCCAGGATCATCAATTTCCCACGCGGAGCGAGTCCGCCCACAATTGCACTCATCGCAGGCCCGTGAGTGACCGTGGCGATGACGACCTTGGCACCACCGAGTTTCATGAGTTCTTCGGCGGGGTCGCTGGATTCGCTGTCGATGTAGTGAAACGCCCCGAGTTTTTTCGCGAGGGGTTCCTTATCCTTTCCTCTGGCAATCGCCACGGTGCGGAATCCCATTTTCGATGCGTACTGAACGCCAAGATGGCCGAGGCCTCCGACACCAAGAATCGCCACAAGATCGCCCGGTATCGCACCGCTGTTCCGGATCGCGTTGAATGTGGTCAGGCCGGCGCACATCAGCGGCGCGGCGTCGATCGCGTTCAGGCCCTCCGGCACGATCGCCAGGGCGGTAGCCGGTGCGATCATGTAGTCGGCATAGCCTCCATCGAAGGAAATGCCAGTAATCTGGACGCCGGTCTGGCAGGCGAAACAATCGTTGCGGCGGCAGTTGTCACAATAACCGCAGTTCCACGCGTGCCAGCCGACACCGACTCGTTGGCCGACCTTCCAGCGAAGTGGAACATCTGCGCCCAAAGCATCGATGACGCCGATGACTTCGTGTCCGGGAACTCGCGGATAACTGATGCCGGGCCACAGTCCTTCTTTGGCCATGACGTCACTGTGGCAGACACCGCAAGCCTGCACTTTCATCCGTACTGAGCCTGGGCCGGGACTCGGGATCGGGCGTTCAACCAGTTCAAGAGGGCCTCCCTTGCGGGAAACTTGTACGACGCGCATGTTGGCCATGATTGATCTCCAAAACATGGATGGAGGTAATTCTTGCGAACGACTTGCCCCTCATTGTGCAAAGTTTCGACATTATACAAAATCGAAGCGATTGTTCACCATTGGGCAGGAACTCCGGAAGATGTCGACGAGCTAGTGCGGGTCGCACGTACGTGTCGCGTTCAAACATGGGTTAGACGCTATGGATTTAGGCTCGCGGGACGCCACACACTTTTCTTGGAAGCGCTCTAAAGGTTCATTACGGTGATCCAATCAGCACAAGAGAACTCCAATAGTAGGGGCTTTTCCAGCGATTCTGTTGACGGACCCACTTCTTTGCTGCTTGCAGTTGCGCCGCATAATCGACGACGTCGCTTTGCTTTTGGGTGGGTGCAAGTTCCTCACTGAAGAGGCCGATCAGGTTTGCGGCGGCTTCGTCATCCACCAGCCAGTTACTTGCCACGACGCGCCGGGCGCCCGCCACCAGGAAACCGCGTGACAACGCAAAGGTTCCTTCTCCTTGTTGTTGTGGGCCATAATTTGTTTCGCACGCGCTCAGGATCGCCAGTTCGCATCCTTTGAGCTTCAATTCATAAATCTCAGGCAACGTCAGGAAACCATCATCGGCCGGATCGGACGAACCCTGAACGCCTGGAGTCAGTGCAAGTGCTCCAAAAAAATTCGCGTATGCCTGGTCAGTCAGTCCATGACAGGCCAGATGAATGATCTTTCGATCCGACGCATTGAATCGTACATTCGCTTCCGTCGCCAACTCCCGCTTTAGTTGCCCCATCGCAGTACCGACTTTCGAGAAGGCACTGACCAACGCCGACGCTTCAACTGCGGTGAATGGAAGACGCGTCAGTTGCCCACCAAGCCTCGAGTATCGCGATGCATTCGGTATCAGACCGACATCCGAGGAGGATTGATTTGCTTTCTGGTTGGTGATTTCCGCCGGATACACAGGATCGGCGACGGTTAGCACCGGTGGGCGGACACCCGGCGCGATCGCGGATCGATCCGCCAGGTTACAAAGCACGCTGGCGGAAGGTCCGTAGAGAATTGAGGGACCAACATCAAGCAAATACTCCGGATTCTGCCCTCCTCGGACGATCAGTGCCTCAAGCGGAAACATCGCCAGCGAACCGTCGGGTACAATCACCATTCGTTTGATTTTTCCACTCGTCAGCGGCTCACGCACCTGTTCCGGGATCAGGATTGGGAAGAGTGACTCCAATTGTGAGATCAATTTCGCATTGATCGTTCCGTCTGTTTTCTCTGGTCGTTGCGCAAGTTGCGGTACGATTCCCTCGTTCTTTTGCCCGACCAAGATTTGCTGCAACCGCAGGGCCGTCAGCGGCCCAGCCGTTGTTGCGAAGGTGGTTGCGGCCTTCTCATCGATCTCAAGGGGGATCAACCGCGCTTGATCCTGCGTTAACACGAAAACATAACCACCTTCGCCGCCGAAGAGATACAGTAACAACAGATCATCCGGCCTCAAGAGTTTCTGGCGTACGTCATCAAACGTCGCCTGAGTCGTGCCCCGCGTGATCATCTCACGGTAAATTGGGTTCGTTCTCAGTTCCTCACGATGTTGGTCGTAGAGCTGTTCTCGTGCCTGTTCGAGAGCAGTTCGCAGCCTGGCGGTGTTGGCATCCGGCTTCTGACCAGAAGATGTGCTCACTTGAAACTGACGTTCGAGTTCGGCGACTTGATTTCTGACTTGCGCTTCACGGTTTCGCAGCCGCGCACGCTCCTCGGAGGTGCGACTCGCATCCAGGTCGACATGGGCACGATTCATTTCCTCGAGCAGTGAACGGGCGCGGCTTCGTTCAATCGTTTTGAACGCTTCCTCAGTATCTCCCAACTCAAGTTGCCACTTCACCATCGTTTCAAACATGCTGTTGAATTGCGAGAAACTTTGGGCACGTTCCGCTTCGGCGCCAGAAACACTTCCTCGTGATTGCTCAACGAGGGTGAGCGCCTGTCGAAGATCGGTCAAAGCAGTATCTTTCAGGCCTTTTTCCCAGTTGACTTTGCCACGTAAGAACAAATGATAAGCTGACGTGGATGACGGAATCGCAGCCTGCTTATTGAGTTCGAGTATTCGATCGAGGACTGAAAGCGCCTTGTCGAATTGTTTCTGTTCGTAATGCAAACTAGCGAGATTGAAGAGCGTTTCGGCGGCCGCGGGGTGATTCGATCCAAATGCTGCTTCGTAGATTGCCAGCGATTGATCGATCTGGCTTTCTGCTTCGGAGTAGCGTTGTTGAGCGATATACAAATTGCTCAAGTTGCAGGCGATGTCGGCAACAGTCGGATGTTTCTCGCCAAGACTTTTCTGGGCGATCATTGAAGCACGCTGGTACGATTTCTCTGCTTCCGCCAATCGACCTTGTTGTCGATAGGCGTTTCCGAGATTACTGTAAATTCCCGAGAGCGACGGATGCAGCGATCCGAGGATTTTCTCTGTGATTTTCGCTGCGCGTTTGCAATACGCTTCCGCTTCTTGCAAGTGACCCTGGTACTGGTACAAGATTGCACGGTTCCTGTAGAGCTCTGCAACAATATTGCTCTCTTCACCTTTTTCCCTCACCAGAATCTCGGTTGCCTGTTTGTACAACGTATCGGCGTCGAAATATCGACCCATCTCGGTAAAAATCTTGGCAAGAGTGCTTCGACACAAGCCGACCAGGAAGTGGTTCGGTCCGAGTATTCTGAGATAAATGCTTGCCCCCTCTGTCGCCAGTTTTTCCGCCTCTTCAAAGCGACTTTGGGAACGTCGCAGATTCGCGAAGGTCATCAGGCAACTGGCGTATTGCTCATTCTCGCGACCGAGTGCTTGTTCGGTGAATTTTAACGCGTACTCATACACACGTTCCGCGTCACCATACTTGCCCTGATCCGCATAGACATTCGCCAGATTGATGAGCGCGCCTTTGATTACAATGGGCTGGTCCTGAAACGAAGCCTGAGCAATCTTCAACGCTTTTATCGCAATCGCCTCGGCCTCTCGATAATTCCCCGCGTCAGACTGTGCGTTAAAGCTTTGGAGCAATTCATTGTATTCCGCGGCGTCATCCGCATGAACAATCGTCGCAACATGGAACGCAACCAGAATCACCATGACTTTGCAGAGTACAATGTAGAACGTACATCGCATGATTGCCCTCCTCTCGTTTTGGAATGGCCGAGAATGCTCAGATCTGTGTCAATCTGTGTGCATCTGTGGCCAAGCTGACTTCACCTTCGTTTTATTCAATTGAATTGAAATATTCTTGTCAACGAAATGGTGATCATCGAATTGAAGGGGACAAAGAGCCATGACGACGCATTCACCGCCCAGTGCCTTAACTATCTTAAGACCACAGGGAAGCCATTTTGCCTGCTATTGAATTTTGCAAAACCTCAACTCGACGTCAAACGATACCGTGGCTTGCGTTTGGTGCCGTGAATTCACAATTGCAAGCAAAAGCGTTCTGCCACAGATGCACACGGATTTTCACAGATAAATGCAAGAAATGTCCACGTCAGGACTGCGGCTGAATCCCGCGAAACGACAAAACAAGAGAAGTGATTCGCATCTTTCATCGCGCCGGTCGCCTGGTTTCAAGAGGAGTGAGGATTCCAGTCCCCACTCCCTTGTTCTTCGAGGGTACGACCGATCAACCGATCCGACAAACCGCGATTTGTCAATCGCTTTCGACGTGCGTCCGAAAATCATTTCGCGTTCTTGGCCGCAGCGTCTTGCGCGAACTTTGTGTTCATTCGCGTCACGATTTCCTGAGTGATATCAAATTCATCACCAGGTTCGGCATAGAGGATTTCTTTCTGGTTCATCCGTGTGAGCAAATCTTTTGCATCCGGCACTGGGACGTTAGTTACCAAATTGAGAGCAATGCCGTTTAGCGCTGTTCCTTCGCTCGGCTTCACGTTCGATGAGGTGACGTAAATACCATTCCCCGCGTTTGCCGAGGAAATCGCAACGCCAGCGCTTTGACTGGCTGAGTTCGTGAGAATCACGTTCACAGCTTGAGGAGGATTACCGTTCGCTGCCTGAGCGTCATTTCTGAAGATTCGGGTGCCCGTGTCGTTGTTCGTGGCCTTCGAATCGGCTGCTGGGACAGGCTTTTCCGCGCTTGCAGGCACATTTATGGCAGAAATTGTTCCCGTCGCCTGATTGGAAACCAGCACTAAGGTACCGACTGATGCATTCAGCGTGATCGTCCCAGAGTTGTTCGGCTGTTCGCGTTTTCGCACCAGTCGAATTCCATTTTCCTTGGCATATTGCGCGATCTCTGCTCGGACATTGTTGTGCGCCTTCAGGTAAATCTCGGATTCCTTCCGCAGAAATACTTGCGAGCATTCTTTTCGCCAGGTTTCGAATTCCTTACGCGCGGCCTCGACTTGTTTTTGCAACAGACTGGCAGATTCGCCAGATGCCGCATTCATTTCCATACTCAAGCGACTGATCTCTGCCTGCTTCTCCTTGGCCTTCAGCTCTTTGGCTGCAATCTCGAGCTTAAGAGCTTCTCGGTCTTGAATAAATTCGGCAAGCTCCACAAACACCTGCGCCATTTCCACCACCGCTTCCGTCCGACCGCCAGCTGCAGACTTCGAGGAAAGGCTGCTCTGGTTGTTGAATCCGACCGTTGTGCCATCAAGTTCAATGAGAAGACCCTGAGTCGCCTCCGGCGACGGTGATGTCGCCTGCGGTGCTGATGTCTTGTCGTCCGCCAGCGACTGGAACCGCAGTAGTTGCAACAGAGAAAACCCAATAACGGCAGTCATCATGACCATTTTCTTCATGTTCGAATCCTTCCTTGAATTCGGAGCAATCAAACGGCGGATACGGTCCGCCAATCCGTAGCCACCTGTGGCTTGATGAGACAAAAGTGTTGCTGGTTGGGATCCGCCAAACAGCAACAACGTACGTGCATATTCAATCGCGTCCGGCTGGCTCGACTGGCGAATCGCATCGTCGCAGGCGCACTCCGCGTCGTCATCAAATCGATTCACTGCCCACCAGGCGAGCGGATTGAACCAATGCGGAAGGGCCAGCAGCCGCAATGCGAACGATTTCCAGATGTCCCCGCGCTGCAGATGGGCCAGTTCGTGACGAAAGATCATCAGACGCTGGTGCGGTTCCAGTAGCCTCCACACTCCTGCCGGAATAATCAACCGGTAACCGCGAGGGTGCCAATATAACAACGGTCCCAAATCCTCCGTCGGGTGAAGGATGGCGGTACGACGTACTCCAGATTGACGCTGCAACGATTCCCATTCGTCATGCCAGCCGTGTGGTGTGTCGATGGCCTCGGGAACCTGGCGAAGGAACCGCACGTAGTGCCATCCTGATCGACCAAAGAAGACAGCGATTCCCAGCCCCCACAAACAAATGATGATCGTCGCTATGGGAAAACGATTTGCTGTCTTTACTGGCGAAAACGGAATCGAGGGGGTCGTCGGATCGTTCCATGCGGTCCGAAAATCGTCGCTCCTTCGGATCGATTCCCAGTCAACAGGAACGCCTTTGTTATGGGGAATTACTGCCGAGAGAAACGGAATTGCAGGTAGCGTGACAGGAATGCGAGCGATCAAACACCCCTGAATGACAACGGCGCACCACAGCATGCGTCTCAAACCAGGCGACGCAACGGGAACGATTCGCAGAAACAGCAAAACCAGGATCGCGGCCAGGGTGAGCGCGAAGCTGCTCCGCAGCAATGCTGTCTGTAAGCCAATGCAAAATTCATTCATGATGACTTTCCTTTCGGCTTCTGCGAATGCAGCCCTCGCTCTGCTTCGTCAATCAATCGTTTCAATTCATGGATCTCTTCTTGCGTCAGAGATCTGTCTTTCACCAGATGAGCGACCAGCGGAACGACTTTGCCAAAGGTCACATGTCGGACCAGGGAATCAAGGTCGCCGCGACTGACGGCGTCAGGCTGAATAATGGCGGCGTAACCGGCGGGATGCAGTCCCGTTCGCTGCACCAATCCTTTCTCAACCAGTCGATTCAATCGCGTTTGCGCAGTCGTGTAACCGACCTTGCGTTCGAGCATTTCATGCGTTTGTGAAATCGTGAGCGACTTGTGCCGCCAGAGAAGTTCGAGGATCTCGATTTCCCCTGCGGCAAGCCGCAGCCCCTTGGTTTGCTTTTTCATCAATTCCCTTTACGTCTCCAGTCATAACTTCGAACGGCAGTTTATGAATGGAGTCGTAATCGGTCAAGACATTTATTTATTCTCAAGTGAGTGGCATTGGAAGAATGCCGAGCGGCTGAATCGGCAGCGGGCCAGCGACCGAAGGCATTGGGCGTTCAAAACCAGCCAGATCTGCACACAGGGTCTAACTAAGCAGCGTGGAGGATCCCATCAAACCACCGAATTACGAAACAGCGCGAACTTTGAATCGGCCCGCATCGTTGGCACTCGCTTCGTCCGACTTCGGATACTCTCCAATTGAAGGACAAACGGGGATAAGTCCAATTAACATGGGTGGAATTACGTCTGGGGATCTGCCTTGGCCGTTCGGGGTTGGCCGCAGGATCGGAGTGTGGATTCAAGGCCTGATCGGCGAGCTGTCGATTGCCTACCAACGACATTCTGGCCGGTTCGGCCTGCCTTCCTTCGTGGCCTTCGCACTGCAAACGTTTGAAATTCTCGCGTCGCGCGAAGATTTCCTACGGATTCGTCAATGAGGCTCGATTGAAGAAGAAGGCAAAGAATTAGCCGCAGAGATCACCGAGAAAGACGTGAGATAGAAACAAGACCAACAGGTCTTCACAGATCTCTCCTCCGCCTCAGTGGCCTCGGTGATCCGTGGCAAAACTTTTCAGACTCTGCATTTTATCCGAGTTCATCGGTGCCATCCGTGGTGAGATCCCCCTGAATCTTCTTCGATTCACCTTGGACAGCACCGGTTCGTCACGTGCGGACTCTCAAGTCATCCCACGCGCCGGATCGCGCCTTGATCAACATCAATGATCAACCTGATCAGTCCGACGTCGACTGCGAATTTCTCTACTCATTATCGTCTAGTCTCTGGCCGCTCTAGTCTTTCGTCAGCAAGTTGAACATCGCTTCCGACTCGTTGCTGGAAATATTGAAGTCATTCGACAACGGTGAAAGAATTTTTGGAACGGCCACAACCTTGTCATTGACGACGATTGCGACCCTCATCCCATTTGGGGTCGCCGTTGCTGTTGAAAGTTTGGTTGCACCTGTCGGCGTCAAACTCACGTTGAGCGATATGCTGCTGGGTAGTGATGCGTCACTTGGCGTGTCCTCGATGAGACGGACGGAAGCGACGTCTGCCGACGTAATCACTGCGGGTAATGTCAGGTGAATTTCCGTACCACGATCAGGGTCCGTGTCCGTTTTGGTATTCGCCCCACTTGTCGCTGACACAACGTAGATTGCAAACATCGCCTTCTTCGCCAATGGTCGAGGAGAGGTGTTACGGCTATTGGCGTTGCACCCCACGAGAAGCAGAGTCAAAGCGACAAGAATCGCAAAAGTTCGCATGACGGGCACCCCTTGGACGTTGTTTGATGAGCAGCAGGTAGGTTCGCCCCAGGACGTCGACGATCGCGCGTTTCACTGCCAGCGGCTTAATCTCTCCTCGTTGGCGATAGAGAATTTCTCCGCCGGGGGCAATCAGCAAGGTATACGGGAGCGGCCCCTCCCATTGCTTGTCGAGCAAATCGGCGAACCGATCGCGATCCTTGATGTCGAGATGATAGTTCTCGGCGGACACAAATTTCTTCTTCAAGACGTCCAGCGCAACGGCCCCTTGATCCGGCTCGTCCATGCTGATCGTCACCAGTTGAAGTTTGCGGTGGCGATACATGCGGTGGATGGTCACGAATTCCGGCAACTCAGTGATACAGGGCGCGCACCAGGTGCGACCCGCACTAGACAAATGCGGTGCCTCACTGATCCGGCATGAGCCCCGCATTGCCATTGGCAGACGCCGATTTTCGCTCACGATTCAGACTGTTCAGTCGGTAAGTTTGATGAATGCCACTGCATTATTGTTGTTCATGGGGATGATGAGTTGTTTCTGCTTCGAGTCGTAACCCATTGATGCAGCGCTGGGGATTCCTGCGGCAATCACCTTGGCAGGTTGGCCGGGACGAATTTGAGAGACACTGCCGAAGCGGACGCTGCTGACGTACTTTGTGCCATCGGCCAGGATCACAATTCCATCATTGCCACTCTCGGCCGTATGTTCCGTTTTGACTAGCTTTCCGCTTGGATCGAATGTCATGACGGCATTATCACCGACGTTGACGACCACAACATTACCCTCGGTATCGATCGCCACGCCGTTTGGTTGTACCAGCGGCTTGCCTTCGACGAACTTCGAAACCTCGCCGTTTGCAGTAATCTTGTAGACACATTCCGGTGGGCGCGTATTCGATACAAAAATCGTTCCATCTTTTGCCACGCCAATCCCATTCAGGAAGGTTGCGCCTTCGATGGGGAAATTACGGCCTGGACGGCCGGTCGCCAGATCGAAGGTGCGCACGACGTCGATGTCGGCGGCGTAGAGCACCCCTCCTTGAATCGCACTGCCAAGCGGATGGTTCAAAGTCAATCCGTCGCGTGTCGCTCCGATCCATTTGACCGTATGAACGGAGCCATCGGGATTCAACAGTGACACGAAACCATCATTTGGTTCCAGTGTCTGTGCCACACCGGCGTTCATCACAACGATCAAGTTACGAGTGGCGTCGTAGGTACAACTTTCGGCGAAACGAAAGCTGCCATACACTTTGACGTTGCTGGTCAGGGGAATGAACTGTCCTGCTTCGTTGGTCGCACCCAGAGGTTTACCCGCCTCGAATTCCTTCGCTTTCGTTGCAGCCTGATCTTGCGCGAGCACGATGCCAGTCGCGAAAACCATCATCATTGAGACGGAAAAAAGAATCTGTGATTTCATGAGCAAAACTCTTTCTGCAAGGTGGCTAAGGTACAGGAAGTTGTCACTGTCTGCGGGCAACGCGACCGTGAAACTCGTGCACATCCGGCAAAACAACGATCTCTTTCCGTAACACCACAGTTCCGCAGTCAGCGTCAGGTCGCCTTGGCTGCTGTCTGGCCGCCCCGCCCAAGCTTGCGATATAAGGTTGCATCGTAGCTGCTTTGCGACAGCTTAGCTATTTGCAGGCTGGCGTTGCTCCGGGTCGCTGCCGGCGAAGATCGATAGCTTACCGTCGCGTTGACCGAACCCTTACGGAGT
>Ga0206876_1113_pt1 | contig 22439 bp, 22 predicted proteins | sample Alteio_BWOrgCont_10_FD_152619 | JGI IMG/M metagenome (GOLD analysis project Ga0206876, IMG submission 152619) | Enriched cells from forest soil in Barre Woods Harvard Forest LTER site, Petersham, Massachusetts, United States -... | ecosystem: Environmental > Terrestrial > Soil > Temperate forest >...
TGGGCAGACGTCTTCGTCGGCCCATGGGCACCCGCTATCGCACAAATTGTGAGCCGCGAATGCGGCGGCAGAGATTAGCCGCAATGTTCACCTTCAAATAAATACCGTTCCTCAAATTCAATTCCGTTCCGCGTCAGGAACTCGACATTTTCCTCTTGGAACGTCCTTCGCTGATGATGTTGTACCTGTCCTCGACAGTATGCAGAGTGCGCCTCCTTGACCTCAACAAAATTGCTGTCGCCGCATTCGCGGCTTAAGACAATTCTTTCGCGACTGGTTCCACAGGCTTCGCCAGGGGCTCGCCTGTGGCTACCTGCTGACGCCGTGTCCACGGCTAAGACGCGGCCGGTGAACAAGGTATCAATCCCGGCGCGCCGGGACTTCGAATACGAACGCCCTGTTGCAATCCGGCGACCAACGCAGACCTTCCCACGAATTGCTGCAATGAGCGCGCTCCACAATCGTCGCCCGTGCTCTAAGCGGAAGCCATGCCGGTTTCCGACGCCCATCGTCCGATCGAGGCGGCTTGGAGGGGTCTATGGCGGCCGCTATTATCACCCCAATCTCCTGAGAGTATCACAAGTTCTGCCGTGTACGAATTGCGACCTTTGCGCTTTTCCTTCTCCCTGTATGTGCTTTACCTGCGATTGGGGTTCGTCTTGAAGCCACTGCTTGGTAGTGTCCTAATTTGAAATCCTGGTAGTCGCCGCCGGGTGCGCCGGGTTGCTCAGCAGGAGGTACGCGCCCCGCACAGTCAGCGTGAGGACGATAAACCAGAATGGAACAACCAATTTTGGTCGTATAACGTCCTCATCAACGACGACAATTGGCCCTATTCCAAAAAGCCTGAAATCCGCTGATGGTTGGTGAAATGCTGCATCGAACTGTCGTTTATGGGCGTACAAGAAGATGGGACATTCTGCTTGCCCCCTCGCAATTTTCTCGCCCAATGTCGGTCCAGTAGAACTAAGACAAGGAATCAGCGTATACAACGTCACTATCCACAATACAGTAAAGAAGAATGCGGCACCGATCATCAAGATTCCCGATGCCTTGTGTCGCCAGCTTTCGAAACTTCTGCTCACGGATTCGACCCCCGTCCCGAAAACGGACGCGCCCCACGGCTTCTCGCCGTGATCGCTCACTTGCTTTTCTTCGAAATCAAAATCATCACAGTGGATTTGCTTAAGCTGGCATCAACCGCTGGCCAATCGAGCTTCGTGTCCGTACCGGAAACTGGTTGCCAGCCCTTCACATGCATGGAGACAAACCGGGATGCTTCGTCGATGGGAATGGCCAGACCGTAGCCTTGAACGAACGTGTCACTGAATGTCTTCGCCGTGACAATTCCCACGACTCGCCCGGTCTGGTCGCACAATGGACCACCGCTATTTCCTGGATTGACCGGAACATCCAACAGAAACATATTACTGTTCGCTTTCTCGGGAAGGCCCGTGATAATTCCACGTGTTGTTTTCAATCCCTTGCCGACCACGCTGGCCATCGGAAAACCGAGGGCCAGAACTTCGGTCCCGCGACCAGGAGCGGTAATTCCGATCGCAGCGGGCGGAGCTTTTAAGTCTTTGCATTCCATGAGTGCCAGGTCCGGATCCGCGGTGGCGAGCACCTTTGCTCCCAGCAATGTGCCGTCTTCGGGAGATTGAATGGAAAGTGATTGCGCGCCTGACACGACATGGCGATTGGTGAGCACAACTCCTGGAGCCACCACAAAGCCACTTCCATTGCCGACGACCTGACTTTCTTCGACGATCGCAGTCCCTTGGGCTCGCTCCAGTTTGCTGATCACAAATCCGTCTTTCGCTACCTTCGTGGTGGTGCGGGTGGTTCGTCGCCCAGGAGTGGTTTTCGGAGTTAATTTGGGTTCAGTTGACTTCGTTTCGCTCGAGATTACGAAGGCAGAATCAGCGGGCCCTTTTGCGTTCATTCCCGTAAAAAGCGTCGTGGCGCGGTCAATCAACTTTCGGTCGACCTTGGGAGTTGTTTGTTTTGCGGCGAAGGAGACGAACGTGGCGAGGTTATGCTTTACCTCGGGATTCTCAGGATCAATGTTGGCCGCCGCTTCCCAGTGGATAATTGCTTCAGAATACTTTCGGCTCTTGACTTCGCACACCGCGGTATTGTTCAGGACCGCAACGTTACTGGGTGAGCGAAGGAGGCACTGAGTAAACTGCTTTTCCGCGCCGTCATAATTTCCATTCAGGCAGGCACCGATTCCGAGAAGGTACAACGACGGAAGATGATCGGGGTAAATGATACTCGCTTTCTTCAGTTTGAGGTCTGTGCCATCGAAATCATTGAGTTTCAACGACTGTATGGCTTCATCGACCAGCGTATCGGCCTCCGCCTTCAACTTGTCCGATTCGGATTTGGCCATCCATTTCGTACCGACCCGTACGAGTTCGTCTTTTGCGGCCTGCGTCCAATATTCAAAGCGCGGTTGCGCCTTCTCTCGCTCTTCTTCCGTGGTCTCTTCGTCGGTCATAAAGATGCCATACAGGATTCGCGCCTCTTCGGCCGTTCGGCACTGCTTGGCTTTAGACTCCAAGGCTTTTACTCGATCCTTCGCGGGCACAGCTTTGCGGGACTGTGCCTGAGCCTGGTCTGACATGGCGATCACGGCTGTCGAGGTGAGCAGTCCCATCATCGTTAATACGGAATAAGTCCACCGTTGTTGAGGTGCCATTGTGTTATTTCCGTGAACGGGGGGTAACGAGAACGATGCGCTTCGCCATCATACGACAAGACGCATTCACTTTAAACTGTGGGCGCCCCTCGGTCAGGGCCGCACCGAATTCCTGGAAACAGCGTCAAATACAGTGATATCTGGAAACCTGTGAGCGGCCGAAAAAGCATTGCTGTTCAATCACTTCCTGCGAAAACAGTGATTGATTGGTCACTCGAAATCTGGAAGTGTAAAATGCTGTTTTTACAGGGAAAAACGTCATGCCCAAGGCGTCCGGACGTAGAGAGCGCAGGTTCAAATCCGGTCAGCCCGATCAAGGGGTACTCTTCCGAAAAGTAGAATATCCCCTCATTTTCATGATCATGCGGCTTTTTCGGGAATGGTTTTGACTGGCGTTTGTCGTGGTCGTGGTTTGGAAATGAGCAACCAGGCAGACAGTGCCGTGAGTGGGACGACGATTGACTGATAGGGAATCATCGTGATCTGCTCCTCGTCCTCGTCATCGAAGGTTACATATTCGAGATGACCTCTCGCTGAATTGTGGCCATACGACCCTTGCTCAAAACTTCCTTGATCAACTTGGAACATTGACTCGACGCCGGGCGCATCGAATGGATCGATGAAGAAGGCTCGGAGGGGATAAAATATGAACTGGAACGATTGACCACCGGAAACGAAAACTGATCGGCACGTACCTAATGAGAACATAGCCACGTCGACCGTTGAACGACTCCTCATCCACGCGACCATGACTACAGACGCCATCACCAGCGTCACGCATCCCGCCTTCCGTTTCCATCTGTGAAAGAAGTCGCCCATGATTCACGTTACCTCGACAGGGACGGCTTCATTGAGTTTCTTTTGAGTCGGTTTGTGGGGCTTTGAAAGCAGCAGATACGCCGACAGCAACGTCAGCGGGATGACGATCGACCAGTAGTTGATCACGCACATTTCGATTTTGGTATTCGTATCCTTGACATTGCCCGCGCCAACGCCGAATGCGAACCAGTTCGATTGCCAAATAATGTCCAGTTTTTCCCACGGATTGAACGGCAGCGGCTTGCCGTCATCAGCGAATTGGATGTCAGGTGCATTCTCAGATCCCCACGAAGCGCTCATCCCCGAAGCGACCGGCGTCCCTTTGAGCAGTAGAATAACTCCGTGAAGCGAATCGAGACTGTAGCCATATTTGTCGGTGGGATACCAAACAAAATCTTCCTTCCAACAGCTTCTCACCCACCCGGCCGCAAAGACGCACGCCATCACCAGCGTCAACACGCCGATCTTCCTTCTCCATCCTTTAAAGAATTCGCCCATGATTCACGCCACCGTTTCAGAGATGAGTCCAAGAGTTTTCATTTGAGTCGATTTACGGGGCTTGGAGAGAAGCAGAAAGGCCGAGATGAGGGTCAGGGGAATGGTGATGGACCAGTAGGGGAAAATCACAACTTGGCCGAGGCGTGTTATATTATCAGCATTGCTTTGACGTACTTCATGACGGACTAGCCATTCTGAAAAGTGTTTTCGATGGACCGATGGCTGCTGAGCAGGCCAATTAGTCCAACGGAGTGAGATCGGACGATCCTTCCATGACGCCCAGTGCAATTCTCCCCAACTCGTTCTGACTTCCTGTAGACATTGATTGATGATTCCAATCTGAATCTCATCAGTCGCCGAAAAGCTCCTCAGCCAACCTCCCATCAATACCAACGCCATCAGTAGCGTCACCACACCCAGCTTCCTTCGCCATCCGTGGAAGAAGTCATCCATGATTCACTTTCCTTCGGTGGCAATGGGTTCAGTCATTTTCATCTGATTCGATTTGCGAGGCATCTTGAGGAGCAGATACGCCGAGAGAAAAGTGAGTGGGGTAGTGATGGACCAGTAGGGAATGACCAACGCCCTGACCAAAGAATGACATGGTGGGTCATTTTCGGCCTCATAAACGCCAAATCCGCAATACCTCGAACTCCAGTGTCGATGTTCGTAAGCGTCTTCATTGGCAACGGTCGCAGTAAAGTTGTCGAATGACATTCGATACCAGTCCAAATGCGACGGCATTTGGTCCGACACCAATTCGTAGTTTCTTTCCCAGACAATTGAGCCTGCACATGAGATGAACCGTTCAAAAGTGTGCTTTCCAACAGGAAACCAAACGCGGTCGATGCCGCTCAAGCTTCTCACCCATCCGCCCATTGCCAGCAACGCCATCGTCAACGTAACAACGCCGATCATTCGTCGCAGCGGTCTTGAAGTAGCTGACCATGATTCACGTTCCTTCATTTGGATCGGGTTCAGTGCTTTTCTTCCAGGTCGTTGGTCTTGGCTTCGGCATTTTTCTTCTCTAGTTGATCGTGCAGTTCCTTCTGGTCGGCGAGGAATTTTGGCCATTCAGACGCTGGAATGTGGCGAGTATCACCATACACGAAGCAGACAATATGACCACCATCCCGCAACAATTCGCCATTGTGCCCAAGTCCAGCCTTGTCCCAGAACAGGGCAAAGCGACGGTCACTATCCGTACGAAGACCTTCAACATAGTGCCAGCCGCACGAGTCTGGGCCTAACAATTCGCCACGATCCAATATTTCCTGAACTGTCGTTTCAGGCACGGACTTTCCCCGCAACGTATTGGCGTCCACGAAGCCTGCCTTGTAAAGCAAACTGAGCGATGCTTCGGGAGTGGCCTCGCCGGTGGGAAAAACTCCGCCATGTATGGAGGCAAAATTGTACAAAGCAAGGGAGAGTATCTTGTCGCAGCAATGGCTCTGGCCATAGGGGTAATTGACAGCGTGCCTCCATTTGGCGAATTGAATAACACCCCACCCGCCCATGAACATGCACGCCATCACGAGCGTCACCACGCCGACCTTCCTTCGCCATCCCTTGAAGAACTCTTTCATGACTCCCCCCACGCTCCACAACCCCAAAGGTCTTGCGTGTCAGATTCGTTCGCCGATACGATGACACACTGTCTTTTGGTCGTCAATTGGGGCTGTTCACGAGACGATTCATGAACCTCGTTTGCGATGATTGATGATGCGTCCTTCCCATTTATTGCTGATCGCATTGGTTCTTGCTGCGACTGTCGTCGTTACCGACGACAATCTCGACGAGTCCAAGGCGATTGAGAAGATTGAATTGCTGGGTGGCAACGTCACGAGAGATGAGACGTTGGTTGGGCGTCCGGTAATCGGGGTTTCTATCGGGCGGAGCAAAAGGTTCAACGAAAAATACTTCCATTTGTTCGGGGAGTTACCGAGCCTAAAGGAGCTGAAACTAATCGATGCCAAAATAACAGATGACACCATCGGAAAAATCAGCGACCTCAAGGAGTTGACGACACTCGATATCCAAAGTTCTTCGGTTTCGCACGAAGGCATGAAGGCACTCGTGAAACTCACAAGCCTGATTACCCTGCGACTTGGCGAGGGCACAATTTCGAATGTCAGCCTTGAGGACCTCAGCGAACTCAAGAATTTGCAAACTCTTGTTCTTTATGGCAGCAATCGCAGCAATCGCCGCATAACGGATGTCGATTTGAAGGAAATCAGCAGACTCGAAGGCTTGATCAGCCTCGATCTCTCATGCTCAGGTATCGCAATTACCGACGACGGCTTGAGGACAATCAGCAAACTCAAGAATTTGACGACGCTCGTTTTTTCAGGAGGAAACAACCACATAACGGATGTCGGCCTGAACGAGATCAGCAAACTTCAGAACCTGACTAAACTCTGTATCTATTGCGATGAAATCGAGAACCCCGGTTCCGGCCTGAGAGAAATCTGCAAGCTCTCACATTTGGAATCGCTCGACCTCACCGCAATCGCTCTGAAGGGCGTCGGCTTCAAGGAACTCAGCAAGTGTAAGCACTTGACTACGTTCAAACTGAGGGCGATTGTTTTCAAAGATGCGGTCATGAAAGAAATCTGTGAACTTAGAAATCTGACCACGCTCGATCTTAAATACGCACGACTCACCGATGAAAGCTTCAAGGAACTCAGCAATCTCGCAAATCTGATAAATCTGAATCTCACGGAAACTCTGATCTCTGACGAAAGCATGAAGGAAATCACAAAGCTTAGAAACTTGAAATCGCTCAATCTCAGTAAAACCCATATTACCAATGCTGCGATAAAGCAAATCGGAAAGCTTACGAACCTGACGATGCTCGACATCGCCGATACTCCGATTGGCAATATGGGCTTGAAGGAAATGAACGGACTTACAAATCTGACAATGCTCAATCTTTCTCGTACGCATATTTCCGATGAAGGTATGAGGGAAATCAGTGATCTCAGAAACTTGTCCGTACTTCATCTCGATCAGACCGAAATTACGGATATCGGATTGACAGACCTCAAGGAACTGAAGAGTCTGACAGCCCTCCACCTCACCGACACTGCAATCACTGATACTGCTCTGAAGGATTTGAGCGACCTCAAGAACCTCAAGACGCTTTTTCTCGCAAAAACGAAGATCACTGATGTCGGACTGAAGCATCTCGGCGGACTTACAAACCTAACAACGCTCGATCTCGGTCTGACGCAAAATACTGACATCGGTCTGAATGAACTCAACGACCTGAAGAACTTGAAGAACTTGAAGACACCCTTTGTCGGTAAAACCCCAGTCACAGATGAAGGCGTGAAGGAACTTCAAGAAGCTTTGCCGAATCTGCAAATCATCCGATGAAGTTCGCCTTTCGATTCGTCAATTTCGAACCTCAATCAAGAGGCTTAACAGTGCGTTTTCAATCAGCTTTCATTGCTGCTGTCGTTTTGTCTGTTTCGATGGTCATTGCCGACGATTCACTCGACGAGTCCAAAGCGATTGAGAAGATTGAACTGCTGGGCGGCAAAATCACAAGAGCTGACTCGCTTCCGGGTCGTCCAGTGGTTGGCGTTGATTTTAAGGGAAGCACGAGGCTCAATGACGGTTTCTTGCGGCTTCTCAGGTCGTTCACGAGCCTCACCACGCTCAATCTCGATAACACCATGATTACAGATGTTGGACTGAAGGAAATCAAGGAACTCAAAAACCTGATCAGCCTAGACCTTCAGGGCACCAAGATTACAGGTTTCAGCTTGAATGAACTTGCAGAACTCACAAACTTGACCATGCTCAACCTTAAGGACACCCAGATTTCAAATGAGGGTTTGAAAGAACTCGCAGAACTAAAAAGCCTGACAACGCTCGACCTTCGACGCACCCAGATTTCAAATGATGGTTTGAAGGAACTCAAAGCACTAAAACACCTGACCACACTCGACCTTAGAGAGACCTTTACTTCACAAGAAAGTTGGAAAGAACTGAGAAAACTCAAGAATCTGACTACGCTTTACCTCTGCCATAATGACCCAACAATCGTTGATGAGGGCATGAAGGAACTCTCCGAACTCACGAACTTGACCATGCTCGACTTCGGGTCGATTCCGATTACGGATATTGGCTTGAAGAACATCCGAAATCTCAAAAACCTGAAAACACTCAATCTCTGGGGCGGCCAAATCACCGACGTGGCATTGAAGGAGGTCGGCGAACTCAAAAACCTTACAACACTCCGTCTACTCAGCCCACAAATTACCGATGCTGGTATGAAGGAAATTGGCAAACTGACAAACCTGACGTTGCTCGATTTGACGTACACTCAGATTACAGATGACGGCATGAAACAAATCCGAAACCTCACAAACCTGACGTTTTTGAATGTAGCAGCAACACGAATTACGGATGTTGGCTTGAGAGGCGTCGGCGAGCTAAAACACTTGACGCAACTTTTAGTGTCGGGTCCCCAGATTACGGACATGAGCATGAAGGAAATCGGCAGACTCAAAAACCTGACTGTGCTCGACATGGCTGGCACCCGGCTTACGGATATTGGCTTGAAAGAAATTGGCAGGCTCAAAAACCTGACGTATCTCAATCTTACCGGTACCAATATCACGAATGCTGGTATGAAAGAAATCGGCAACCTGAAGGACCTGACGTTCCTCGGACTGGCGAGAACCAAAATCACGGATGTCGGTTTGAAAGACATCCACCAGTTCAACAATCTAAAAACGCTTTGGCTGAGCAAAGACGAAAACATCACAGACGCAGGCGTCAACGAACTCCAAGAAACTCTGCCAAATCTGGTAATCAACCGATGAGAAATCGCTTTTTGATTGGTCTCACTGAACCACTTTTCAGAGGCTAAATGATGCGTTTTCAATCTGCGTTCATTGCGGTCGTCGTTTTCGCTGCTTCGTTGGTCATGGCCGAAGACAATCTCGATAAGTCAAAAGCGATTGAGAAGATTGAACTGCTGGGCGGCAAGGTCACGAGGGATGACAAGCTGGCGGGGCGTCCTGTGATTGGGATCGATTTTCGAGGAAGCAAGAGGATCAGCGACAAATACCTGCATATGCTGAACTCATTTCCGAATTTGCAATCGCTCTTCCTTAGTTCTCCTCAAGTCACAGATGCTGGCATGAAGGACATTTCGCAGCTCACGAGCCTGACCTCGCTGAGTCTATCGGGGACCAACGTCACAGATGTCGGCATTCAAGAAATCGGGCGTCTCAAAAAACTGACCACACTGAACCTGGCACTCATCAACGTCTCGGATGTCGGTTTGGAGGCGATCTGCAAAATCACCGATTTGGAAAACCTCAATCTCAGTGTCACCACCATCACGGATATCGATGTCAAGGAATTCATGGGACTACAAAAACTCAAGAAGCTCGATATCTCAAACAATCAAATCACCGATGACAGCGTGAAGCAAATCAGCGAATTCAAGAAGTTGACGGAAGTCTGGATTAACGGCACCGAGATAACTCTTGGCGGATATTTGGAAATCAAGGACTCTTTGCAGAACACGAGCGTTTATTGGGACAATTCCGACGATTCCAAAGCCGCTGCAAAGATCGAATCGCTTGGAGGCGGTGTCACAAGAGACGAGGCATTGCTGGGTCGCCCCGTGGTCGGAATTTATTTTTATGGTGTCAATAAGTTCACTGACAAACATTTGCATCTGTTGAAGGCAATGCCGAACTTGACCACACTGACACTCATGAGCAGCAACATAACTGACGCCGGAATGAGCGATGTCAAAGGACTGCAAAGCTTGGCGTACCTGCGTGTGAGTGGTCGCCAAATCACAGATTCGGGCCTCAAAGAACTCAGCGAACTCAAAGACCTCGTTGAGTTGGCACTGTTTGATGTCAGTATTACGGATGACGGCCTCAAAGAACTTCGATCATTCAAGAACCTTGAGGCTCTTTGCATCGCACAAACTGAAATCACTGATTTCGGCATGAAGGAAATCGGCAAACTCAAAAACCTCACCAGCTTAAACCTCTGGAAGACTCAGATCACGGATGAAGGCTTGAAGGAATTCGCTGAACTTCAACATCTAAGTTCTCTCACGCTTGGCGAAACACGGACGACAAACGCAGGTGTAAACGAACTGAAGGAATCTCTATCGAACCTGAAGGTAGTGACTTTGCCCTTTTTTTTCCTCGACAAACGATGAACTAAACACCTTCGTTCCTGACACCTGTGTTTCCCTCGACTGAATAGATGACGCTGAACTGCATGGAACACTCCGTTTGATGGTGTGATTACTGCTCTCGCTGTGAGGGCGGCGACACGGATCAAGCAGGTGTCTTGAAATGCAATTGAATCAAGAAACTAGACAGCACGATTTAAAATGAATATCGTCCATTCACTTCGGGCGATTTTCCGAACAGATGCGACGGCGACGACTCAAGGAAGGCAAAATCATGGGCAACTTTTTTCATGGATGGCGAAGGAAAACCGGCGTCGTGACGCTGATCATGGCATGCATGTTTATGGGCGGCTGGATACGTAGCCTGAGCGAAACAGACGTTTTCACACTTCCCATCGGACGGTTGCCGCTTGGAGTATTGATCTCAACTGGTGGCTACTTCAGTTGCACTTGGGCAGATTATTCAGAACAGCAGACATTCCCTGACTGGAACATCTCCCAGAACCCCATCAATTTGTCCGAGTGTGGATTCCTTTTTGATTTCTCGGAAAACAAGCGTAGATGGTGCGGGGTCAACCGCTTCACTGGCATTAGCATTATTTGTGGTACCAATCTGGTTTCTTCACCCGACGAAATCACATCCGTCGACTCAGTCGCATCTGCTGCATCTCCTGAGAATTTTGACACCGAAGGTGCAGTTGGCGATGGACCTTCAGCCGCTGATCTTGTTGACAAAGTGGAGCAGGCTGTACTCAGGTTACCCGATGCGGTCCCTGCTGAGATTGGAACCGAAGATCTCGCCCAACTCCGAGCCGGAGCATTGGAATCCGACGCAGAAAGTTCTTTCACTGGTAGCATCTTGCTCATGGGTGCCGGGACTCCGGCAACAGTCAACGGGATTTCGCTCGTGGCTAGCGGAATCAGCATTGTCGGCATCAATGCAAAACCGTTTGCGTTGTGGGCGATCCCCTATTGGTCATTGGTTGTACCCCTGACTCTGGTTTCTGCCTATTTGCTGCTAACGAAGCCACGAACAGTGAAACCCAAGCAAGATGGCAACTCCGCTTCGAGTTCCTTGCAATGGCGTCCTTGCCCTGAGATTTGAATAAAAAGGGGAATAAAAAGCTGACATTCTACTTTTCAGAAGAATGCCCCCTTGGTCGGGGCGACTGGAGGCCGTTAGATCTTTTTCTGGCGAGCGTGCAGGGTTGGGAGATCCGGGTTCGACGGCTTCTCGACCGAGAACGGGCAAGCGAGCCTAACGATAATGCTCGGTACCAGTCGTTTGCGCTTGAAACGATATCCTGAGCAACCAACGAAGCTCGTCAGATCGTTTTCCCGGAATTGTCCGGACTCCAATTGTTGTCGGTCGAGAAGATGTCCGAATCCGCCTTCGACCGTCGCAGGTTCTTCGCTCTGAGCGAATATTTTGCCAGCGGCGGCAGCGGCGGTTCGCTCCGGGGCAAAAACAGACTGCGCCACAAAAACCGAAAAATCACAAAATACCGTGGATTTGATATTGACGACATAATAAACTGTGGTTACATTTGTGTAATATCATATGGTGTCACGGTTGTTGTGCGGCAGGACGCGCTTTCTGATCAATGTCGTGGAGAAGTTCAATGCCCTTTTCAGATTTGAATTTCAATGTCCCGACGACTCGGTTGCCACGTCTTTCAAGACGTCCGACCCCTGCGATGCGCTCGTCTCGAAGCATCAGACTGCCGTTCGTGGCCGACAATGCCTTCAGACTCGATCGATCGTACGCTGTGATGAGATCACTCGGGTCCGTTTCCCTTGCCGACACATCAATGCCGTCGACGGCGGATCAGGATAATACCGGCAACTTGTCCAATGTTGGCCAAACCTGGCCAAACACAAAATGTGCTCCAAACGCTATGAAACAGGCATGTTGGCCAAAGGTGGCCAATGTTGTCCAAACATAAAAGGTTTCATGCGGCCCGATTATTCCTCAGCCCGCCGCGCAAGCCAGGGATCTTGAACGTTCTCCCTTGCTTGCGCGGCGGGCTGAGGTTGCGCGATGTTTTGGGTAATCTGAATTTAACGCACTGTTGCATCATCCCTTACGATTGGTGGTAATACGGCGATGAATAATCCAGGCTGGAAAGCAGGGCGGGGAAGTTGTCATGACGTCAGGGCTGCGGCGCGCCCCAGTTGTCATGGTTTGAACGACACTTTTCCAAGTTTCGGAAAAATAATTCACCCCTTGTCGATTTCGCTACCCCTCATTCGACAATAAAGGGACCGCAAAGTTTCGCCGGTCGGGTCCGACCGACGATGCGGTTCGCAAGCCAAAAACTATCAGGAGTCACGACCATGCGCTTTATGATGATCGTCAAGTCCGCTGAGACGTCGGGCCTTCCACCCAAGCCGCTCATGGACGCCATTGGAAACCTCTCCGAGGAGGCGGCCAAAGCCGGCACGATGGTCGGCAGCGGCGGGCTGGGCCCAACCGCGCTCGGCGCCCGTGTCCGGCTTTCGGGCGGGGAAATCAGCGTGATCGACGGGCCTTTCACCGAGGCCAAAGAGGTCGTTGCCGGGTATGCGCAGTTTGATCTGACATCGAAGGAAGAGGCGATCAAGTCGGCCGTCAAGTTTATGGAACTTCACAAGCAATTCTGGCCGGGTTGGGAGGGCGAGACCGAAGTTCGTCAGATGTTCGGGCCGGAAGACTTCCCTTGTAACGGCTGACAAGCCCCTTTCCACCGACCGCGTAAACGTTTGGGAGCTAGAAAACTTCGTTCCAGCGGATGGAAAAGAACCTCCCACCGTTCACCCGGCGGCAAAGACTCTTTTGAACAACGTCGCCAATGCTGTATCGTCGATTCACGAGATTTCAGTGTGTCACCACATGCGGCGTGTTTTTGCGACGGCTGATCGCACTTGCCAGGACTGGATCGGTAACCGCAAACAACTCAATTGCTTGCTTGTCTTGCATTTTTTCACGCAGGTAAGCCTGTTCCGAATCGTGGGTTTGATAGACGAAAGCCACAGTCCAACCTGCGAAACAAACCAGCATAATGCAAACGAGTTCAAAAAACATTGTCATACGCCTGTCCTTGCAATCCATGTCAGTAACGGTAATAGGAATTGCGTAAATCGCCCATCCACATGCGTTACGCAAACCCCCCGTTTGCGCGAAGCACTTGGCCGTTCTCCCAACCACCATCAGGGTCGGTAAGAAACGACATCACGTTTGCGATGTCTTCTGGCTGGCCCAGCCGCTCAAGGGGCGGAAGCTTGCTCATCTGCTCGATCTGTGCGTCGGTTTTTCCCTTGAGAAATAGTTCTGTCGCGACCGGTCAGGGGGCCCGACGAGACAGCCAACTTGACCCGCAGTCGCTGGTGGTTCAAAGTGCTGGCATGCTGATTTGAAGCCCGTTGTTCATAGCGGGCAGGTTACCTTGGTCATTAGTTACCCAGAGAAACAACAGATGCTTCCTCTTGACGATCCACTTTGGAGTGAGCTCGATCCGAAATCGACGGATCGACCGTACTGGCGAGCATCGAAGTACCCGGATCTCTTGCGCAGGCTGGCGGACGCAATTCCCGCGGGGGAATACAATCGAGATTACCTTGTCGAACTGTCCACGATGTGCCATCAATGGAGCACATACGATTCAACTCTGGCCGTTGTCCCGCATCTGATTCACATCTGTCACAACCAACCATCCGACAACATCGCTCGCATCGAATTGCTGTCATGGGTTGGCTGGTGCGTTGCATGCATCCATCTGAATAGACAAAGTGGACCCGACCGCCTGAAACTCTGGTACGATGACGCAGTTCCGGTTGCCCGAAATCTGATTGCTGAAAGCTTGCCGTTTGTCAAAGATTCGATCGGTGAGCAACGTAATACTTGCGACCTTCTTGGGGCATTTGCAGCGTGCAATGGCAACCACGGTCTTGCTTTCATCCTGTACGAACTCGAATCTGGAGGATTCAAATGTGACCACTGCAATCAATTCATTGAGCCCATGAGATCATCCATGAATCCGTTTTGGCACGCAGAAGACGATCGTTAATAAACCGTCGCACCGCCGCCGCTGGCCGTCCCAACATACGATCCGGCTGGTGCAACCACAGGCTTGCTGTTTCCTCACATCGGATCGACGCGCCGGAAAGATTCAGGCTTGGGTTTGCAGAACAAATCAGACCATCAGTCGTGACAGAAAGGATGTCAGCATTCGAAACTTGCCAATTTGTCACGAGAATCACTTTGTGGGCGAGAAGGATTTCGACCGCCAAATTACTGTAGGTTTCTACCGCAATTTGGCGACGTAGCATGTGCTTGTCAAATCTGATGCATCATACTCGAAACGTCGTTGCGATGGATCGCGGGTCAGATCAGAGTTCCGTCTCAATTTCGGGTGCTATTATCTTTTCTTTCGGTTCGTGCGATGCTTCGACTTGATGATTCATGAACGCCCCCGATGGGAAGATGGTTATTCCATTCTGAGTGAACCACAATGAACTGATTTTCGCTCGGCTTGCAATACACCCTTAAGGTGTACCCCGTTATTGGAGCTCGCTCACAGTCATTCCGTCAAGACCGTTTTTTAAGGATACGGCGTGCCAGCGTGCCAAAAAAGCTTTCCGACAATCTGTGCTCCAAAACGCCGTTGAAATCTCCAGAATCAAGATGAAAACATACATGCCGTCTTCTTTCTTTTTTGGTGTCGTCCGCATCATGACTTCTCATTTTCAGCGAATTCTTGCGAGTGGAATTCTTGCGTTGACCTCGGCAATGGCCGTTGATGGGGCCGAGCCCCCGCGAGTGGTTGAGCATGTCCAGGTCTACGATTTCCCCGGACGGTTTGGAGGCTGGCCAGCCAATCAGGGTGCATGGATTTGGGAGAATGAGATTCTCGTCGGTTTCAGCGAGGGAGAATATAAGGATCTCGGCGGCGCACATTACGATTACGACCGCACCCAGCCGGAAGAAAACATTCTCGCCCGCAGTCTTGATGGCGGTCACATCTGGTCCCTCGAATATCCCGGTAGGCAGCATGTCCTGGTAGGGACGAAGGGGATGCGAAAAGGGACGATTCCCCCCGGACAGTCCGAGCCGGAACCGGTCGACTGTCCAGGAGGCATTGACTTCACGCATCCCGATTTTGCGATGACGCTCCGTTTCGAAGGAGTGCAAACCGGCTCCTCGCGGTTCTATTACTCTTACGATCGGGGCAAGACATGGAATGGTCCTTTTCGACTTTCGCACTTCGGTCAAAAGGGGATCGCCGCCCGCACCGACTTCATCGTCAACAACAAGCACGACGCCTTTTTCTTTTTGACCGCTTCGAAGAGCAACAACCGAGAAGGACGCGTGATCTGCGGCCGGACCACAGACGGCGGAAAGACCTTTGAATTCGTCTCGTATGTTGGCCCCGAACCGAACGGGTTCAGCATCATGCCTTCGACGCTCCGTCTCTCCGAAACCGACATGCTATGCATGATTCGACGAAGGTCGGGACCGATGGAAAAAGAGCGAGGCTGGATTGAAAGCTGGCGTACTCATGACAACGGCAACTCCTGGGTGTTCGATCAGGACGTCGCCGAAACAGGTGAAGGGAACCCTCCGCACCTGATCCGGCTCAAAGACGGACGACTGAGTCTCACCTACGGATTCCGTGCCGCCCCATTCGCCATGCATGCGCGATTCAGCAGTGATGAGGGTAAGAGCTGGACCGAACCGTTCATTCTGGATCGGGATGCTGCCTGCCTTGACATCGGCTATCCCCGCACCGTCCAGCGTCCTGATGGAAAGTTGGTCACGATCTACTATGTCGTCGAAAAGCAGGCTCGCAAAGTCACGGCGACGATCTGGGACCCAGGCACGCGCGGCAGAACCCCTCCTTAGCGTCTGGTGTCACTTTGACTTGTCGTCGGCTGCGGGGCAGCTAAGGCTCTTGCCATACATCCCAGACCGATCGAAGCAGCACGGGCGTCGCTTTCCTTTGGCGAGCATGTCGCAGGCGGTTCTGATCCGACGCACGCGCGTCTCTGCTTGCTTGGCGGAGACGATCCAGTGAATCCAATCTCGGCGCGCGATGGGTGTGATGTCCGACCACACCGTTCGCGCCCCCGGCGGGGCAGCCGCGAGAGCCTTCCGCAGATCTGCCGGCACCCTGGGTTCTGGCTCCTCTGCCACCGGCGCGATTTCCAGCGTGACGAAGTCGCCCGCCTCCGCGCCCGCCTTTTCGCGCATCTTCCGGTCCACTTTGAGCCAGTGGCCTCCTTGGCCGTCAGGCTCGAGCGTGGCTTGAAAGGGCAAGTCATTGAACGCGCCTTCCACCGAAGTCATGCTCCGCGAAGGGAGCTTCGCACTGGCTTCTTTTGGCAGCCTCAGAAAGGTCCACGAGACCGCCTTCGCGCTCGCCTTCGGCCGCAAAAGTGTCGCAGTGAAACGGATCTTGGACACAGCTTTTGAATCGCCGAGCTCTTCTGGCGAGGCGACCTTTGCCGACTTGAGGGACGTCTTGCTAGCCATTGCGTTCACTCCAATTGATCGACTTGCCTTTGTGCGCCTCGCCATGACGTTTATGGGCATTCTCTATCTTGTCTGGTGACTTCAATCGCGTCACTGGACCCAAGTGAATAGCTCAGGTGGAACTCGAATCCCTTAAACGTTGACTGCCGCGGCTCACCTTCTTCTTCCCTATTCGTCGGCGGTAAGCCTTGCTGGTTCTAAGCCAAGGTCGTGCCTCTCCCAGCGCCAGAAACGCCAGTGGAAGGATCCGTCAGAACGGCAGATCGGAATCGTTATCTTCGTCATTGAATTCCGGTGGGTTCACATCGAGCAGGCTGTGAAGTTTCGTCGTCAGCGATTCGCATTTCGCAGAGAGGGCGGGGTTGGCCGATGCCACGCTGGCCAGCGATTCGGCGAAGCAGTCGATCACCGGATCGATGAGTGCCTCGGCAAGAGACGGCCCCGAGTTTTGTAGAAGTTCACGCAAATTGCCGAAGTCGCGATTGAGCTGGTCAATGAAGTGTTGAGACTCTGCTGCGGCAGTTGGACCAGCGGCATCGCCACGGAGATCGACCATTAGTTCGGCCAGGTGACCGCCGAGGCCAAATAAGCGGACGCCCAGCGGTACGTCGGCGGCGTCTCCCACGGAAAAGCTGGACGACCAGACCGAGTTCTCGCCCTCGTCACCAAAACTTGAGTTCACCACTCCCATGCGTTTTCGTTCCTCCCATTCGGCGTTGAAACGCTTGCGGTGTTCCTCCCATTTGCGTTGTTCCGCCTCCCATTCCTCGCGCGTGCGGTGGCTGATGTCGAAAGCGAAGTCGTCATCCATGTTACAGCCGTCCAGGTGCCAGAACATCGGCCCGGGCATGTCGGCCAACATCTGGCAACAGGGGCAGTCGGCATCAATCATCGCGTCATGACCGGACATCACTTCGGGGAGCCGAACGCGCTCGCGCTCGACGACGGATCGAGGCGTTCGCCCATGACAGTCCGGGGCGGGAGCATTCAGCCAGTCATCGCGGACGCTTTCCAGGCGGGGAACTTCGCTCGTAAGAAAATCTGCAGTCGTGAACGATTCGGGTCCGTACGTGGTTGAACGATTTTTCTCCAACTCGACCAGCCGGTCCCAGCAAGACCAAAGCAACTCACGGACCAAATCGTAGTAAAGAACCAGCTCGTGCGTGCCAAAGCCGCCGTAGCGGAACGCAAAGGAAGCTTCGTTCAGTCCCGGTGGGGATTGTCGCAGTTGCGACCAGTGTTCACATTGATGCTGCAGATCCCACGTGAGATGATTGCGCCGTTCGAGCGCCACGTCCCGCGGACAAGCGCCACCCAAGTCGTCGCGCGGCGTCAATAGCCAAGCGGCGTGAATCTCTTTGAGTGTGTCGCTCACGTCAGCGGCAATAGTCTCGCGTCGTACGTAGGCCGCGAATGTTTCTCGCGCGATAAACTCCAGCAACGGACGGCCGTAAAAGACGGTGCGTGATTCGAGCGATGGATGCGCGGCTCGGTCTCTCCGTCGCTGCGCCGCGACAGCAGACCACCGGCAGGAATCGTTCACAAATAGCCAATCGTCGGCCAGGTGGTAGCGCAGCCATGTGTCCGTGGCGCATCGTCCGTCGTGATAACAGACCTCGCCGGTCGAACCGGGCGACGAGTACGTGGAATCCACCACGATCAGACGTGCGACGAGGTCGATGACGACGAGCCCGGCATCATACGGTTCATCGCACAATCCGGCCGATAAGTTCGCGAAAAACCGAAGGCCCGGACTTGGCTTTATGAAGCGGGCACAGGCAGCTTCCAACTCCATCAGTGTGAGCGGGTCGGCGCTGAGCGCCGCAATCGCGCGATCAGCCATGCTCCCATGAACGGTTCCGGACCAGTCATGTCCTGCTTCGCGGACGACCAAACGAACTTCACTCATGGTAACGGTTCCTTTTTGTCGTCTTTGGAACATTGCCCTCAAGCCGAGAGCGAATGGACATCAGCCCCTTGGACCCACTCCGGCAGCTTTCAGATTGTAGCGAAGTTGCCGAGTCATTGGTGGCTGGATAAAGTGGTTTGTTAAGCAGCTTGCAAATTATCGGAGTGGCTAAATGAGAATGAAGATTCGTCGTTTCGTCGCGCACTCATAGCCGCGGGGCTGCCTCCCAACGGCCATGCCCTGTCGGAAAAGTTCAATAGCCGTCTGGTTGTCCCTTCTCCTTCCTCAATTTTATCTTTCTGAAGGACTGCAATGTCACCACGTTCCGCAGGCGATGACCACGACAATCCCTTCGCTTCGCCCGAATTCGAACCCGACGGCACGACGCCCCGCGGCGGAATGGGGGCCGTTGAAAGCGTGAAAACAAAAGTCCGGGTGCCGGCAATCTGTCTGATCATCGTTGGCTCGCTCGGTCTGCTCATGTCGATCGTGAATGTCGTGATTGCCACCGGCCAACCGATCAAGGTTGACCCGAATGCACCGGAATTCATGCAAGGTTTGCAGCGGGGGCAGGTAGGACCCGTTGCGATGGCCATCCAATCAGTTTTCGCGGTGGTAAATGGGGTCATCATCATTGGTGCCGTGCAAATGTTACGATTCCAGTCACGCATTTTTGCAATCGTGGTTTCGGCCATCGCAATCGTCAATTTGGGCACATGTTGTTGTGTTGTCGGCGCGCCGATCGGGATCTGGAGCCTGATTGTCCTGTCCAGTAATGACGTGGTTAAGGCCTTCGAAATTGTCATGCAGCGCAGGCCTACTTGAGCTCGTTCACACCTTGCTTCAGGCCATAGAGCAGCTTCACTTCCCCGTCAGTGAGTGCTCGGTTAAAGACGGCCAGATCGTCGAGGTGACCAACGTAGGCGGCACCGAGGACCAGTTGCACTTTCGTTGAGTCCCAGCCGAATGTCAGATCCCAGTTTTCGATCGTGCCTTGCAGTTTGCCATTGAGAAACAGACGACCGATCTGCGGTTTTGTTTTGTCATTGACGTTTTCCAGCGTGAACACGACATGCGTCCACGACTCGCGGGTGAAGGGGGCTCGGTCGACTTGCACCATCGGACGTTTTTTGACCGGAATTTCGGACCACTGAATGTTGTCTGGGTTCCAGATTGAAAACAGGGGGCGAATGGCGTAGCGGAAAAATCTTGGAGTTTCGTCTTTTGACCATTCCAGGAAGATAAAACCTTTCTTGCTGTCATCGCCCACGATCTGTACTGGGTCGCAATAGCCCGGTTCCAGGTCTTCATCGGGGTTCAGACGCAGCCAAACGGAAACAGACGTCGTCCAGTTCTTGTCATTGTAGCCGAGTGCTCCTTCGTCCTTGAACAATGGGCGGTAATTGCTCTTCCTCGTAAAATGCAGCGCGCCGCCAAAACGGCCTGCATCAGGAACCAGCCGAACATCGTCTGTTGACGCGGCGACGATCAGATCTTTTCCTTGCAGCACGTAACACGTCTTATCACCGCGAGCGAAGTCTGCTTCAAATCCCTTGTCGAATGAGGCATGCAGAGTCAATGCACGGGACAGGTTCGTTTTCGTCTCCGCGTTAGCGGCAGCCAGGATCTGTTCCGCTTCGTCTGAGCCGATGTTGCGAACGAAGATATTGCGCCAGCGAATCTCGCCCCCGTGAGTCTGCAACATGATCGGTCCTTTGGGCGGCAGCGGTTGCGACCGGTCAAAGTAGTTCTCCATCACGGCGCCATTGACCACCTGCTTGTCGTTCAGTCGGACCCACGTCCGGTCGGCAACCTGGCGGATACGAAGCTGGTTCCATTCATCAAAGGGGCGATCGGCAAAGACCAGCGGGTCGCGGCCTGTTGTTCCTGGCGTATTGTTGAACAACCCTCCGGAGCCCAGATGAGGTTTCCGGGTGGGATTCGTCAGGTCGTAGACCTGGTTCCAGTCCCAAATCTGAACCTGAGGCGTACCACGCAGGTAGATTCCGCTGTCGGCCTTGGCAACCGTCTTGTACTCAATTTGCAAATCGATATCGCCGAATTCCTGCGCGGTCGTCGCGTATGGACCGTGACCGTCATTGACCAGCTCACCGTTCTCGACGGTCCAGTGCTTGGGAAAGTCGGCTCGCTGCTGCGCGAGATTTACTGCTTTCTTTTCACCGGTCAGGTTCACAACATCATGCGGATTCAGGCCATACCAGCCGTCCAGATCCCGTCCATTGAAGATGACTCGATATCCTGGCGGCGAATTTGGCTCGTCTGCACAGCACGCGTCGACCATCCAAGGCAGCGAGATGATGCAAACAGTGTACTGAATTCGTCGAACCAGAGATGTCATCACTTCTGCCCCCAGTAGTGTCGTCGAGTTTTGAATCATTGAACATAGTGGCACACATTGCAGTGTGTGCTATCGTACGAGTTTATGGATTCATGATTGCTTGCGAAAGCGGCGGCATCGTTGTGCCAGGGGTATCACCAAATATAAGCTACGCGATGATCGGGCTCTTACTCTTCCGAGCCTCGATCGTCAGGGCTCAAAAGCACGTCATCCACTACTCGTAGCGTTGAGGAACTATGCCACTCTATTTTGCGGGGTCACCGAGCCGCATCGTGCGGAGCATGAGTTTGTTCTTTGGTGTGGTTGCCTGGCTGAGTACGACATGCCTTTCCGCGCAGGAGACAGCGTCGCGGAAAACTTCTGATCCACCGGTCATTCGTTCGTCGTGGGATGACCTGCTGGAGGGCGTGGAAAACCTGGCGGAGTGGCACGCGAAGAAGAAGGTCTTGCGCGAGCGATATCTGGCGCTGATCCGCGACGACCAGAAACCAGCCAAGCCGCCACTCAACGTTGAGAGACACGAGTCGGTTTCGGTGGACGGCAAATACACGCGACAGCTCATTAGTTACGCGGTCGAGGCTGACGAACGGGCGCATGCCTATCTGGCGATTCCCGAGGGCTTGCAAGGACCCACACCAGCGGTCGTCGTTCTACACGGCACGTCCGATCACGCCAACCGCGGCGTGACGGGACTCGTTCCAGGCTACGAACTGCCGCTCGTGGATGAATTGGCCCGGCGGGGGTACATCGTGATCGCTCCCGAGCATTTCGTGGCCGGACATCGTACGCCCCCCGAAGGAACCTACGACACGACGCGGTTTCATCAGAAACATCCCGAGTGGACGGCTGTCGGCAAGTTCACCTACGAGCACTCGATCGCTGTCGACGTACTCGTCTCGCTGGAGCAGGTCAATGCAGAGCGAATCGGAGCCGTCGGGCATTCGCTGGGAGGGCACGGCACCGTATTCCTGGCAGCCTATGATCCACGCATCCGCGCCTCGTGCTGCAACGCTGGTTTGCACATCTTCCGTCACAATCATCACGTCGTGGACTGGGCTCGGGATCATTGGTACGTGTACTTGAAACATATGCGGGAGGGTATCCTCGAGGGGCGGCTGCCTCCGATCGATATGCATGAGATCGTTTCGCTCATCGCCCCGCGGGCGTTTCTGGATTTGTCGGGACTCAATGATGGCGACAGATTGACCCAGCGGCAGTTGGTTCTCATGAATCTCAAGCTCATGGAGGTTTACGAGTTGGAAGGGAAACCCGAAAACTTCGCCTTCTACGTACATGGCCAGGGGCACTCGGGCCAGTCGGATGCCCGGCAATTGATTTACGCCTGGCTGGACAAGCATTTATCCGCAAAGTGAAGGCATGTGATGCTGTCGCGAAGAGTTGTCGTGAAACGTGGAATCGCGGGCACAGCCGGAGTCCTCATCCACAAGTCCCGCCGCGAGA
>Ga0206876_1114_pt1 | contig 22428 bp, 22 predicted proteins | sample Alteio_BWOrgCont_10_FD_152619 | JGI IMG/M metagenome (GOLD analysis project Ga0206876, IMG submission 152619) | Enriched cells from forest soil in Barre Woods Harvard Forest LTER site, Petersham, Massachusetts, United States -... | ecosystem: Environmental > Terrestrial > Soil > Temperate forest >...
AGTGTGGTCTTGAGAATCGGCATTCGGTTCGTGAACCGCCGCGTATTTGATCGATCTGTGAACAAACCATTGATCCACAACGCTGAATAATTGAAATCGCCATAATACGGTTTGCGAAATTCACCCCGGTTCTCACCGTTTAGCAATGTGGAAGCCATCACGAGAAACCATCGCCATAAGAACGATGACTGCCATGGACAATCTTCTATTTTCGATTCCTGACGACAACCGGATTTTGTTTTTTAAGCGAGATCGGAACGCCTTCGGTTTTTTGTCGAACTATCACGACGCGCCGATTACGATCGACGGCGAAGTCTGGCGATCCACGGAATTCTTCTATCAGGCGCAAAAATCCGCGAATTCTGAATACCGTGACGCAATTCGATTGGCCACGAGTGCTGATCACGCCAAAGGGATTGGCGCGGATCCACAGCGGTCGAAAAAGGCCAGGAAGCGGTCTTGGTTTCACGGTCGCCTCGATCAATGGCGAACCGACTGGCACGAAGCAAAGCTGGCCGTGATGGAGACGGCAGTGCGGGCAAAATTCGGGCAAAATCCGGAGCTCCGGGCGATGCTGCTCGCCACCGGTGACGCAGTCATCATTGAAGACTCATCTCACGATCCGTTCTGGGGCATCGGCCGCGACGGTAAAGGCGAGAATTGGATGGGTCGCGTCCTGATGAAAGTGCGGCAAGAGCTCCGTGAATGAACCACTTCTATCGTTGCGATCACCGAAAGAGCTGCTCTACGAACAGTGATTTCTTCGTGGCTTCGGCGCGTCGAGCCAGGCCATTCAATTTGATCAAAGCATTTTGCAGAACAGATTGTTCAGGCTGATCGCTCAATCGCTTTTCTGCGAGTTTTCGGTGCCATTCACAGGCCGCTTCGATGATTTCGTTCGCGGTCAACTCCGCGAGCTTTCCTGTTACGTCTTTGGCAATTCGAAACAATTGGAATCCTTCATCGATCACCGTGTCCGGCGGACCAAGAATCAAGACGAGCGAACTTGAAACGCAATCATCATCAACGCTTGATTCGGGCTTGGCAGACACGAGATCAAGCAGGAGCGAGAGCGCCAACAAGCCAAAATCGAATGGTAACCGATCCGCCTCCGGAACGAAGTTCCACGCTCCGAAACGGACGTGACCTGTGTCTTCCAGAAATACAATCGGTGTTTCCATCGTTGGCCTGCTGTTTCGAAATTCTCGTGCGCATCAGACGATTTTCTGTTGGTGGAAATGACCAACCGACAACCAGTCAGCGATGCTACAACCGTTAAATGCGAAATCCATTCGCAATTTCGAGGTTCGTCTCTGTGACCTGTGAAGAAATCTTACCATGCTCGAAGCTCGCCGAAAAACAGATACACTTCAACGGCTTTGGCTGCGAAGAGGGGATTGACATCCCCCGCGCCAAATTCGGCTATTCCCCCTCACCCGCCGGTGGATCTCGCTTGTTGACCTGCGGTGTAATTCAACGATGAAGTGACAGCACCGTGATGAAGTCAAAGCCGCGACGTATTGTTTCCTGGACTCTGCTGGTCATCGCATTCGTTTTCTGTATCACCGTTCGGATTCGCTTGTTGACATTCCCGCTGGACCGTGATGAGGGTGAGTATGCATACGCGGGTCAGTTGCTGTTGCAGGGCATTCCGCCCTATCGGCTCGCGTACAACATGAAGCTGCCTGGAACGTACGTGGCTTACGCGGGGCTGATGGCTGTATTCGGTGAGACCGCCGATGGAGTTCGTCGCGGGATGCTGGCGGTCAACCTGATGACGATCGTGTTGCTCTATGTACTGACCTGTCAATTGTTCGACGACGTGACCGCCGGTGCAGCCGTCATCAGCTACTCAATTCTTTCGACCAGCATCGCCATGTTTGGCATCGCGGCGCATGCGACACACTTTGTCTCGTTTTTCGGACTCGCGGGGGCCATCGTTCTCTGGCGCTATCTGCAGTTCTCTGATTGGCGTCTGGCCATCGGCGCCGGTTGTTTGTTTGGTCTGGCGTTTCTGATGAAACAGCAGGGAATCTTCCTGATCGTTTTTGGCGGTGTCTGTCTCATTGAACGAATTCTTTTCAAGAGTGATTCTCCCTGGCTTGGCAGGTTGCGTGATCTTGTTGCATTCACCGTAGGAGCAGCCATTCCGTACCTGCTGACCTGTTTGTGGCTATGGCACGCGGGCGTGTGGGACCGATTCAGATTCTGGACGATTGAATACGCCGCACATTACGTCCAGTACATTTCCTGGCGGGAGGGAATTGATCGCTGTTTCAAGGGAACCTTGGGAGTCATCGGAGGAAATTTTCCGCTGTGGTTGCTGGCGTTCCTGGGATTGATCACATTGACTGGCAAAACTGTTTCGCAGGTTGTCTTTGTTGTCCGCAGTCGACCTGGCGATCCAACAACGCTTGCAGCATCAAAGAGATGTGCCAGGGCGTGCTGGTTTGTTGGTGGATACCTGCTGTTTTCATCGCTTTGCGTTGTACCCAGTTTTATATTTCGTCAGCATTATTACATTCTCATTCTGCCCCCTTTGGCCCTCTTGTGCGGCGCAGGCTGTCGCGTCTTCGATGCGCAAAATGTGGAACTGGTGATGAAGAACTGGTGGCGCAGTTGGATTCTGCCGGCGCCCACGGCAATTGCCTTTCAGAACGAAACAGTTCAAAACGATCCCATTGACAGGAAACGCGAAGGTTCGATTCAACCAGTTGTCGACACAGATGCCGCGGTGATGGCATCTACTGATCGCTGGTACGGTTCGTTGATCGTACTTGCCCTCGCGGTCGTGCCGACGGTTCTGCTGCAAGCAGATTATTTCTTCCGTCTCCCTCCGATGCAGATTTGCAGGGACCTTTATGGTTCCAATCCGTTTCCAGAATGTCAGACGATTGCAGGCTATCTTCGTGAACACACTCAGCCAACCGACACAATCGCCGTTTTGGGATCGGAACCGCAACTCTATTTTTTATCTCAACGTCGTTCCGCCACAGGCTATATCTACACTTATCCGATCATGGAGCCGCAACCTGATGCGCACCGGATGCATGAAGAAATGATCCGCGAGATCGAACGCAGCGCGCCAGCGTATATCGTCGATGTCCAGGTCATCTATTCCTGGATGGAACAGAACAACGGAGAAAAACTGATCTTCAATTGGAAACCACAATACCTGCAACGCCATTACGAACGCGTTGGGATCGTGTGTATCAGCGAAGGCAGACAAACAATCTTTCGTTGGGATCGAGACGTCAATTCGTTGATACCGAAGTCGGACGGCTACGTCGTGGTTTATCGAAGAATCTGATCTTGGGCGCGAAATTGGGGTCAGGCGTTCAAATTTCAAAATTGGCGGTGACGTCGAAATGTCGATTGCTGGGGTCGCGTACGCCAATTTTGAAATTTGAACACCTGACCCCTCCTCCTGGTAACCTGACTCCGTCCTCGTCCCGGCGCGCCGGGGTCCGAGTCGGGCAGTCTTCGGCTATTCGGCTTCGCCGCCGGTAACCGCCAGGCGCAGGCGATCAATTCCGACTTCATAGCCGGCATCGAGTATTGAAACGGCTGTCCCGTGGGTCGCGTCGCCGTGGCCGACGACCATCAAGGCCGTTTCAGCCCCACCGGAATTTCGCAATTGGCGCAGCCGGACAATCAAGTCATTGATGTCGTGATAGGGGACTCCTTCGATTTCGATCAAGTCGTCCTTGTTGATCTTCACGATGACGGCATTCGCATCCGACTGTTGATCCTCGACCTGCTGAGTCTTCGCTCCGTTTTCATCATCCTGTGATTCGGGTTTCGGAAGTTTTGCGGACGACATGATTCCCGCCATCGACGTGACCAGAAAGAAAATCAGCAGGAAAAATACGATGTCGACCATCGCTGTCATGTCGATCAATTCTTCATGATCGATGTGGAGACCTGATCTCGAAAGGGGGGCGGAATGCGAAGCATCTGGTGCGGGCTTGTGACGACGGGGAACGGGTGATCGTGTGTGACGCCTGGGAACGAGCGGCTGCACCTGTTGACTGGGAAGAGGCGGCTGAGCAAGACGACTGGGAACCGGCTCGTCCGCCTCGCGGCTCGAAATCGGTGGCTCGACAGGGCGTCGGGGTAGAGGCGGTTCCACGTGACGACTGGGAGCGGAGGGTTCCACCTGGCGGCCAGGAGGAGGCGGTACCGCTGGCAAAGTCTCGACAGCGGAGACGGGTACAGTAAACATCGTCTTACAATGCGGACATCGCAGATTCTTGCCCGCGAGTTCGGAAGGCAGTTTTAATTTGCGGTCGCAATGTGGGCAGCGAATGACGTTCACCGGGGACTACTCCTTCTCAATCACGGCCATCCGCAATTCCATGCCGGTGATATCGCGCATTGCCGCTGCACTGATCCGTTTAACGTCTCGCAATTTGCACCCACGTTCTGCTTTGAGCAGCACAATATGCTTTCCCGAGCGTGAAGCTTCCTCCACCGCCTGATGGACGGATCTTGCCTGGTCTTCGGGTTCGGTCAGGGCCTCACCATGCGCATCACTCCCGATATAAACTGTGACATATTGTGGGTTGTTGCTCACGATGCAAATAAAGACTGCGTCATCGGGATCGGTCGGCAAACAGTGACGCACGATGGGAAGATCGATCTCGGCTTGGACGGCGGCAACGGTCGTGACCATGAAGAAAATGTTCAGCATGAAAACCAGATCGATCATCGCTGTGATATCGAAATTGGCTTCGTGGTGTTTCTTGCGGTGGCGGACGAATGGTTCGTCATCTTCGTCGAAATCAGCACCTGAGGCGGTCATGACTTAGCCCTCCGTTTGTCGAAAGTGTTGCAGCAGGCGGGCAAGATTGGATTCGATCGACTCCTGCAAGTTCCGCGTACGGATGCTCAAGTGTGACAGGACGTATCCCAATGGAATTGCCGTCCCCAGTCCCATTGCCGTACAGATCAGGGCCACGCTGATTTCGTCGGCAATCTGCGCCGGTTGAACTTTTTCACCAGTTCCGATTCGGCCGAAGGCCGCCATCATGCCCAACACGGTTCCCATCAATCCCAGCAATGGACCGCTCTTGATGACGGTGACCAATGATCCCAGTCGATGTTCAAGATCGCTCAGAAAGTGACGTTGCACGTTTGCCCCAACCAATTGTCGCAGTTGCCCATAAGGCTCGTGGCGATTCGAAATCATCAATAAGCACAAACGCGGCAGCGCCCGAAAGTCAAAGTCACAGAACTCCGCCGCGTCTTTGTATTTATGATCGCGGAGGAGGCCTTCGACATGTTCGACGAATTCGTTCTCAGCTTTCATTGTTCGAAAGGAAAGCTGAGACAATCGTCTCCAGACGATGATGACGCACACCATTCCCCATAAGAAATTGAGAGCCAAAAAGCCGTAGCAGGAGTCTGCCAGGCGATTGATTATTTCCAAATTGCCCATCACAAGTCCCTTGAGAAAAAAAGTCGACCAAATTCAAGAAGATACGCCGATTGGGATTTGCAAATGATTCGCGAGGAAAGGCGTGCGTCCTCGGCAGTTGTGGCATCATTTAACCAGGATATTGTATCGTGGTTGACCGGCAAGGCGAAAGGGTCGAAATTCGCTTGTGCCGCGGGAAAGGCGCAATTGTCATGCAGCAGAGCTCAGCGGATTCGGAACGCCGTGTACGGTTCATCGGCGCGATCGAGCGCATCGCGCCAGGAAAGCAGCGAGGCTTCCCAGATGGTTTTTTCCAGATAGAACGCACGCAACTGGACGCTGTTCAGGCGAGCAAACCCAAATGTCCACTCATAACCTTGATCTTTCGATCGTGCTTCGATCAATAGCAGAATTTCAGGGTCGGTCGCTTCAACATAAGCGTAGAGCGCCCCGTCCAGGATCTCGGGATGGGTTCCATCATACCGATAGATCGGTTGAGTCAGTAATCGAAGCTGCCGGGTGACCCCTTCACGGGTGGTTTTGTCCGAGGTGAATCGCTCGGCGTATGTCCGCATTTCTCGCAGGCGTGCACGCGCAGAATCTGCAGGTGCCGCGGCATCTGGAAGCGGCTCCATTTTCAGGCCCGCCGCGCGCGGTGCCCAGAGCGCTTTCTGGGGTGTTCTGGCGGTCAACTTCGTCGATGACAACGAACAGAATTCGTGCTGTTCGCGAACGACATCGCCCGAGCCGACGAACTCATACAACGACAAGACAACTTCAGGGCGTCCACGATCGGTCCAGAGAAAGACTTCCCCATGAGTCTCTTTGCCTCCGACCGGGTTCGACCAACGGAGAATCGACCCATGGTGAAACGACAGTTCCTGTGCAGGATCGGAACCACGTTGAATCTTGTAGGCAGACGCGGCCTCTTTTGCGTGAGCTTGAAACTCGGCACTGTCCGCAGTCACTTTCCCTGAAGGGGATTCGTCCGCCGCCTGGGCCGAAAAACCAATTCCAAAGAAGAAAATCATGGCCGGGATGAACCGGTTTTGCGCTCGAATCAACGAGCCAATCGTCGTTAGCCAATTCCGACAGCGGTTATTGTCCATACCAAGCCTGTGGTTGCACTGCTTTCAGCCTTGCAGGAAATGTTCGATGGCGTCCAGACCGGCCTTCAATTGCTCGAGGCTGGTTGCGAACGAAAGTCGCACGTAGCCGGGTGCCCCGAAAGCGTCGCCCGTGACCAGCGCGACGTGCCCGTGTTCGAGCAGCGCCGTACAGAAATCTGTCGCATTGTCGACTTTGCTTCCGCCGAGTAGTGGTCGTTTAAAGCAGGAACTGACGTTGAAGAAGGCATAGAACGCTCCGTCGGGTTCGGCGAATGTGATTCCGAACTTGGATCGCCATGGCCGCATGCGATCCATGACGTAATTGCGTCGCTTTTCAAATTCGACCCGCATCGCTTCGACGCTGGCTTGCGGCCCATTCAGTGCTTCGACGGCGGCATACTGACTGATGCTGCACGGATTTGACGTTTCCTGGCTTTGCAGGTTGTCCATCGCTTTGATGACTTCGACAGGACCGATCGTCCAGCCGATGCGCCAACCCGTCATCGCGTATGCCTTGCTGACTCCGCTGACAATGATCGTTCGCGCGGCGACATCGGAACCAAAACTCGCAAAACTACGGAATTCCGAACCGGCGTAGATCAGCTTCTCATAGATTTCGTCCGACAGCACCAGAATATTCTTTTCGACCGCCAGGCGTGCTAGTGCCTCCAGCCCAGCGACGGGATAGGTACAGCCGGTCGGATTGGAGGGATTGTTGAGCATCAACAATCGAGTCTTGGATGTGATCGCGCCTGCGAATTGCTCGGCCGACATGCAGAAACCACTGGCCTCGGTGGTCTCCACCAGGACCGGAGTCGCTCCGGCAATTTCGACCAGCGCACTATAGCTGACCCAGTAGGGTGCCGGGATGATCACTTCGTCGCCGGGTCCGCACAACGTCGAAAGCACATTATGAATGGAATGTTTCGCACCACACGAAATCAAAACCTGACCGGGTGAGAACTTCAGTCCGTAGTCGCGCTCGTAGGCGGCGCAGACGGCCTGCTTCAATTCAGGGATTCCGCCCGCTGCCGTGTAGTGAGTATGTCCGGCGTTCATCGCCTTGACGGCAGCCTGACGGATATTTTCAGGAGTGATGAAGTCTGGCTCACCGAGCGTGAAGTCGAGAACGTTGACCCCTTTTGCTTTCAACTCCTTGGCCTTGGCAGCGGCCGCGAGAGTGGCTGACGGCTTCAACTTTTGCAGAGTCGGGGACAGACGAATGGCACTCATAACAACCAGTTTCCACAGACATATTGAAATCAATCGAGCGACGTACACAAAGCATTGATTGTTGAGGTCTGCAATGAGGTCGTCAAGGCTGCCGAAACAGTGCACGCGTCAGCTCAGAGGACAGAGAGATTGAAAATCCTTTTTTTTCGGATTCTCGCGCCTATTGGGAGAATTTCGCCAAATCGTCAAGGGTTTCCATGCCGATGAAGAATGTGCCGATCGCGAGGAATGAGTTGCCGCAGCAGTCTGGAAGCTCTGGTGAATCGAATCTTGCGAGCACGAAATTTAAGTCACCAGATGTCGCGACGGGTTACGTCGGCGATGCAGGTGCGCTCGCCATAAAGTTGCGGAGTGACCAATTTGGCCAAAGTATTGTGCTTCAATAGATTCCGCTTGACGCAATTGACGAACACTTCTACGATCCGACCTGTTCGGTTGGCGCTAAGTTTCAAGGACGAATCACCACTCGTTTGGAGAGTGTAGCGAATTCGAGTTGTCTTGCTGTCCTGGGTGCCAAAGCAAGACAACATGTTTTCCGAATCGGTACCCAAAGTTCTTCCCGAAAGGAGCCAAGGATATGGCCACGAAGAAAGCTGCCCCAGCCAAGAAGACCGCCAAGAAAGCCGCCAAGCCAGCCAAGTCGGCTAAGGCAAAGCCCGCTGCCAAGAAGTCTTCCGCGAAGAAGTAAGCTTCGCCAGGAATGTGCTACAACAATCCCAACAGGCCGGAACATTGTTCCGGCCTGTTGTGTTTTCTAGACTGGCAAATGGAACTGGCGCGATCGTCGATACGTTCGAAAGAGTGTTCTGTGCCACTGCTTGCCGCTTTGGGAAAGCAGTGTCTTCCGGCGCAAATTCAGATCGATTTGAAGAAAGCACTGCTTGCGAAGACGCAAACAGTGGCACAAGATTCGAAATCGAAAGTGTGACAACGTGTCGTTTCCATTTCGAGTTCTCTCACAGGTTTTGATTGATGTCGCAACAGCCGAAGTCTGAACAGACGGAAAATTCAAACGCGGCGGGCGGTGCGACGCTGGCCGAACGTTTCGCCAGTTCTGCTCCGAAGCTTGAACCAAGCAGCGCGAAATACGTGACCGAAGTGGTGGCGCATACGTTGCAAGCCGCATTTGCCGCCGGTGCGAGCGACATTCATTTCACCGTCGGCACCGACGAGATGAGTGTGTTGTGGCGAATTGATGGTGTCTTGCAACTGGTGGCGACCTACCCGCGAACGTTGGCGCCCAACATCATCGCGCGGCTGAAAGTTCTGGCCGAATTGCTGACTTACCGGACCGATATCCCCCAAGAAGGACGGTTGCGTGATTCGGGGGCCGCAGTCGAGATGCGGTTGAGCACCTTTCCGACACTTTACGGAGAGAAAGGTGTCGTTCGATTGTTCGCGAGTTCCGATCAATACCGTTGGCCTGCCGATCTGGGATTACCCGGCGATCTGTTACCCGATCTGCTTGGTCTCGTGCATGAAACATCGGGAGCGATCCTGATCACGGGACCTGCGGGAAGTGGCAAAACGACCACAGCCTATGCCTGCCTGCGTGAGTTGCAGCGAGAAATTGGCGTCGGCAAAAGTCTGGTCTCTTTGGAGGACCCGATCGAATCGGTGCTGGTCGGCGTTTCGCAGTCGCCAGTGAATCGAACCGCTGGTTTCGATTATGCCACCGGACTTCGATCGTTGATGCGGCAAGACCCCGATGTGATTCTGGTCGGCGAAATTCGGGACCGTGAGACGGCCGAAACAGTTTTTCAGGCCTGTCTCACCGGGCACCTTGTGCTTTCAACGTTTCATTCGGGCAGTGCCGCCGAAGCGATCAGTCGGTTAGGCGACATGGGCATCGAGCCTTACTTGTTGCGAACCGGATTGCGAGCGATTCTGTGTCAGCGACTCTTTCGCCGTCTGTGTGACTGCGCGGAATGGAGCACCGACGACACTGCCAAATTTGGGTTTTCGCTGCCACGGGTGCGAGTTCCCTCCGAATGCGACCGTTGTGCAGGCACGGGTTATCGCGGTCGCCTGGTACTGGCCGAATTGTTGAAACCGAATGACAATCAAGTCGGTCGAGCGATTATCGATCGTCGTGAGGCGAGTGAGATTGAAGCCGTCGCGATTCGAAACGGGTTCCAAACTGTCGGTCATCGAGCCGCATTGGCCATCTCTGAGGGAAAGACCAGCCCCATCGAAGTTCGCCGCGTTCTCGGTTTTCGGTTCAATGCGAATCAATGATCGTTATCACGGCGTGCATCATCGGCCGCGCTTTGTGTTGTCAGTCATTTGCGGAATTTAGAGCGTTTCCAAGAAAAATGTGGCGTCCTGCGAGCCTAAATCCACAGCGCGTAACCCATGTTTCAACGCGACACGAAGGGGCGACCCGCTAATCATTGTCTGTCGCGTTCACTCCCACGCCGCTGCGATGGCGTTGGAAAGTCGCGTCAGATATTTGCCCGACAGATCCTGCGGCAGTGTGGTCAGTACCAATGCAAAAATGCCTGCATCGGGGTCGATCCAGAGAACTGTTCCCGTCGCGCCCCAGTGACCATAGGTGCGAGATCCCAGCAGGTCGCCGAAGCTGGAACTATGAGCCGGCCAGTCCAATCTCCAACCTAGTCCCCAGGGCTGACAGCGCCGCTCGAATTCGGGGATATCGCGCATGCATTCAAATTGATTTCGCGTGGCGGCGCTGATGGTGGCAGGTGCCAATAGCCGCCGTCCATCGACGGTTGTTCCCATTCGCAACATGAACTGTGCATACATCGCCAGATCGGCCGGCGTTGTCAGCAGTCCGCCCCACGGCACACCCAGTTGTCGCCAATAGCGACTGTTCCACGTCCAATCGGCTCCGCTTTCCTGTTCATGCAAAAGAACCGCTTCGGGGACTCGATCGATTTTTGGCGTCGCACTATCAAACCAATCATCCGGCGCACCAAGCGCGGCATCCTGCATGCCCAGCGGCTGAAAGAATTCGTCATGCAGAAACTGGGCGCAGGTCTTTCCGGTGACGCGAGCGATGATTTCGCCCAGAACCGCGATGCCCATACTTTGATAGAGAACGCCGCGACCAGGTGGAAACACGGGAGCCTCTTCGCAGGTCCGTTCGACAAAACGGGTCAGGCTCGCATGCGCTTTTCTCAATTCGACGTTGTCGGGCAGCATGTCAGGCAGCCCGGACGTATGAGTCAATAGATGCCGCAGTTCCGTCCCATATTTCCGATTGCGACCAAACTCAGGAATGAAATCGACCACTCGGTCAACCAGTGTGAACGCGCCGCGCTCGATCAGCAGCAAGGCTCCCATACAGACGATCGGCTTGGTGATCGATGCCACCAGAAAAATTGCATCGTCGCGCAAGGCCGCGGATTCGTTTGGTTTCTGACGTCCGACATGCACAATTCCGTCGACTGAATCTGCAGTCCCTGTCGCAATGGCAACACACGGCAGAGTGTTCGATTCACAATACTTTGTTGCCAGATCAACAACAGCCTGCCAACGTCCTGGATGCAATCTCACAGCAGTCGTCTCACGCATCTTTGTCTTCATCCGGCCAATAATCGGACTCATCCACAAGCCCATACTTTTCTGCGATCATTGGGTCCGTAGTCACGAAACGGACCCTGTCGCCGTCTACTTCCAATGTCACCCCATCCTGTCGCAGTTGCTTAATGTAATTCTCTCCGCGTTTTTCCGAAATCAGTTCTTCGAGGACTTCCGGGGTCGTTGCAATTCGATGGTCGCGCAAGGTTGCAATAAATCGCTTGCGACTTTGATTCCACAAATCGTTGAATTTGTCCCTGACAAAGGGATCCAACTTGTTCACAAAATCAGGGGGGAGATCGAGGACCTTGATCAATTCAAGCACATCTGCAAGATCTTTGAGCCGACCCGAATTTGTCATTCCAGAAGCGAGTTTCAATTCGACCAGTTTCTCAAGTGTGATGTACTTGATCCCGTCCGCTTCAAAGGCCACCGCGTCAGGATCGGGAAATGAGACAGGTTTCTTCTTTCCATCACCTGGATAATCGCCGGTTGTGAGGAATTCAATCCTCACGCCCAATACTGTGTCACGAAGGTGTTTGCTCTTCGTGAAGGGTGGCAGGTAACCGCGCCCATCCAAACACTCGTGAATTCGTTTCAGCCCATCCTTCGTCACCAGAATATCAACATCTTCTGTGAATCGACGAAGCCCGTGTCGAAAGAGCGCCATACCACCGACGATCGCATAGGGGATTCCAAGAATCTTCAGTTGCTCGGCGATGTTATATAGTGCTTTGAAAACTGCGCTATTCTCTTCGAAATGCTGGCTGCCCTCGCTCAAGGCCCACCTCGGATCGCGATCAAGAAGGTCTTCGTAGACAGGGACGCCACTCGGCACAGGCTGGGTCGAGATCGCTCGAAGTCGGCCCGGTCGAGAGACGACCGACTTCAGTCGCTCAGAGTCTCTCGCACCGGAATCATCCATCGCGCCGTACCCTCAACGCAGGTTTGTGACTGTCAGTCAAGATTCTACACCGGTAGGAACAGAGAAGTGAAGGAGGTGATGTTTCGACGGATCCTTACGAATTGCCTCGATCAGGCTGCTTTGAAGAGGCTTTCGTAAAGACGAATGATCTGCAGAAGCATAGTCTACGTACGATACACAAGTCACTCGCGTCGATTGATCCATCACCATCAATTCCTATGTCAAATCAAGTGCGGCTTGGTCGAACCTCGCACTCCGTCAACCTTGCCTGCAGTCGTTGACGAATTTCCTTTGTGATTTGTTTTCCTCCGACCTTCAGCACTCGCAGTTTGGAAAGGTGATCGACAAACGACAGGCCCGTTTCCGTCATGCGATCAGAATCTACTTCGAGCGATTGAAGCTCCGATAACTTTTGTAGTTGTGGAAGAGATTTGTCGGTGAAGTCACCCCGCAGAACCAAATCTTTCAATTTGGTGTGGCCTGCAACGATCGCGATATCCGGGTCATGAGCTGCCGTTCCATCCTTTGAGTTTTCTCCCGGTATTACGAGGCGAATAAATTCGCTGTCATAGTTCCTTCGTCCGTACGCGCAGGTGTTGGATTCGCTCAGAGGAATTGAGGAAGGCTCGAGTGCGTCTTTCGGAACGCTAAATGTCGTCGGGCGAACGATGTTGGCGGGCATCTCGCCGAATCCCGTCAAGTCCGGTCCACGCAAAGAATCTTGCAACGCAGAAAAACCTTTGTTGGAAACAAAATCAACTCGACCATCAGCGAAGAGAAATAGACCACCATCGGCGGAATACCTGCCATAAGTCGGCGGCTTGTCGTTGAGGTCCGTCAATCGTCGAAAGTTGTAGGGACATCCCCACGGCACAAAATCACCACTCAGTTCTGCCGCGAGGAACGTCTGCTCTTTTGAATCGATGTCGTTGATCTTGATCGAAGAGTTTACCCCCAGCAGATGCGCATTGGCAGAGTAGTGCGCGAGATTGAACTCCCAGTGCCCGACCTCCGAATTCTCGCCGGGGATCTGAAAGCAAGGGATCTTGACCATCAGATTTCCGGCATTGACGGTCGAATCCCATGGCTGATTGAAGTCGACCCCGCTGAGAATACTGTTACCATCGAGGCAGGGAATGAGCATCGTCAACCACCCATGGTGTCCACGGCCGTCGGCGTCGAAGTATCCGCCGGCTGGCAGTCTGAAACAAATATCGTGGTAATTGTAGAACGCCAATCCGATTTGATTGAGGTTGTTCTTCGACTGCGATCGCCGCGCCGATTCACGAGCCTGCTGGATTGCCGGGAATAGAATTGCTACGAGGACACAAATAATGCCACAAATCACCACCAGTTCAGTCCGAGTTAGTTTCACGATCTCATTCCTCTGATCCGTACGAACGGAGCACACGGAAACTGGACCAGATTCAAAGTGGTGCTGGTTGAATTCGGCATGAGTTGCGCGTGCCGCTTTGACGAATCGGGCTCAATGCGGCTTTTACGACTTCAGGGTGGGGATATAATATGCTAAATTCAAGAAAACACGTGCCGAGTTGGAGTGCAGTCAATGGTCGAACCGGAAACTGAGAATTTGTCTTGGAACTCCAGTATGCCGTGAGGATGAGGATCAGAAATGAAAACTGTGTCAGGTGTGATTCACGGAAACATGATCGAGATCAAAGGGAACCTCGGTTTACCTGATGGTGAAGAAGTCGAGATCTTTGTCCGTTCGAGATCCCAACGGCCATCATCCGGAGACGGGCTTCTTCGTTGCGCGGGGGGCATGGCCGAGGATTGGACTTCTGAAGATGATCGAATTCTTGCTGAAATTCAACAGGAACGCGAGACCACATCGCATCGAGCGCTTCCAGAATGAGTTTTCTGCTCGACACAAATATCTGTTCTGCATTTCCGAAGCGACCGGGAAAGCTGGCTCACCGTTTCATTCAACATGGCGGAGGTTTAGCAATACCCACGATAGTGTTGGCCGAGTTGTACACTTGGGCCTTTCGTCGACAGAATCCTGAGCAGTTGTTACGTCCGTTGGAAGAAGATCTACTTCAAGATGTCAGGGTGCTCGACTTTGACGGCGATTGTGCGAAGCAATACGGCCAACTTCGGGCGTTGATGCTAACGGGCGGTATTGTGGTCAGCCCCGTGGATTTGATGATTGCTTCAGTGGCCTTGGTCCACGATTTCACTCTTGTGACGCACAACACGCGAGATTTCCGGGTCGTTCCTGACTTGCGATTTGTTGATTGGCTTGAGGAATGATTCGCGGTCATCATTGATAAAGGCCCGATCGACGAGGTCCTCTCACAGGCTGTGATCTCGGACGCGTGGACGAATCAATGTCCGCTTGTGTCATTCATTTCAACTCCTAATTCTTCGCTGACGTCTCCGCAAGGTGACAAGATTCTCATGCCGTCAGGTTTGTTCGGACCTTCGCTCGCTTGAACGTAAGTGTCGGTTCACGTTAGTGTCGAGGCTTCGGAACGGGCCAGTTGAGAGGGAATCTGTCTTTTAGTCGATGGATCGGAACAGGAAATGCCGTTTGCTGCCGCAGTGTCCGAAAAGACGAGCCTGAGTGCCGCGATTCAAGAAGCGGCACTGATTGTTTCTGGTGAATTGGGCCGGACGCCCGATCTGACGTTCGTCTTTGTCACTCACCACCATGCCGACAATTTTCCAACCCTTGCCGCGACGGTTCGTGATCGGCTCGGCGGTGGCGTGGTCATCGGATGCACGGGTGAGACGGTCATCGAGGGAGCTCGTGAACATGAAGACGGCCCGGCGATTTCGCTTTGGAGCGGCGTGTTACCGGGTGCCGATCTGCTGCCGTTTCAATTGGATTTCGCAGAGACGCCCGACGGGTTTATGTGCGGTGGGCTTCCCGACGACCTGGGGACCCGCGCTGCCGAGACACGTGCCGTGCTGTTGCTCGGAGAACCATTTTTGTCGGTTCCGCAATCCGCGCTCGATTTGCTGGCGGATGAACTGCCTGGCGTACCGGTCATTGGCGGGATGGCGAGTGGCGGCGGGGCTGGCGAAAACCGGCTTTTTTTGAACGAGCTCGAGATTGATCAGGGTGCCGTCGGTGTTGTCATCCGAGGAGGACCGCAAATTCGCACCGTCGTGTCTCAGGGTTGCCGACCGATTGGCTCACCGTTCGTCGTCACGAAGGCGGAACGAAATGTCGTCTATGAGATGGGCGGGGCTTCACCGATGCAGCGGTTGCAGGAAATCTATCACTTGCTTCCGCCTCGAGACCAGAAACTGGTCGAAGGCGGCGTTCATATCGGCATTGCTTTGAACGAATACCAGGAAACGTTTCATCGTGGTGACTTCCTGGTTCTGAATGTGCTCGGAGTCGATAAGAAATCAGGAGCATTGAAAGCGGGAGGACCCATTCGGGCCGGCCAGACAGTCCAGTTTCAGATCCGCGATGGCGAGACGGCCGATGCTGATTTAAAACGATTGCTCGAACGGCATTCATCTTTGCACCCGCATCTTCCCGCGGCGAGTTTGCTGTTCAGCTGCAACGGTCGCGGGACTCGGATGTTTTCGACACCCGATCACGATGCGGCCCTGATTCAAAAACATCTCGGACCGTTACCGCTGGCCGGCATTTTCGCGCAAGGTGAAATGGGACCTGTGGGCGGAAAGAACTATATTCACGGCTTCACCGCCAGCCTGGCATTGTTTGAAGAAGATGTTTAGTTCGGGTCGCACGTACGTGTCGCGTTGAAACATGGGTTCGACGCGATGAATTTAGGCTCGCGGGACGCCACACTTTTCTTGGAAGCGCTCTAGTGTATGACCGTCTTGCACGGATTTGAATCTCCCGCTCTGTATCGTGACGGGTTCGTTTCGATTGGAAACTTTGATGGCGTGCATTGTGGTCATCAGGCCATGCTGAACGCGCTGGTGGCGCGAGCTCGAGCACAAAACGTTCCGGCTGTGGCGTTGACGTTCGATCCCCATCCGATCGAGTTATTACGACCGGATGCGGTACCCCCCCGGTTGACGACGATCGCTCACCGAGCCGAGTTACTGGAACGATTTGGTATCGACTGCCTGATCGTGCTGCCCACGACCCCGCGGTTCCTGACGATGACCGCTGAGGACTTTTTTCACACAATCGTCCGCACGGAATTGCAGGCGCGCGGAATGGTCGAAGGGCCAAACTTTTTTTTCGGACGGAATCGATCGGGCAGCATTACAGTACTACGAGGTTTTTGTACCGCGCATCATTTGACGCTCGATGTCATTCCTCCCGTGATTGTGGACGAACAACTTGTTTCTTCGAGTGTCATTCGGTCGCTGATCGAAGCGGGAGACATGACCGAGTCGATCAGGTTGCTCGGTCATCCGTATCGCGTTTCTGGAATTGTTGGTCGCGGTGCCGAGCGGGGTCGAACGCTGGGATTTCCGACCGCAAATCTCACGGAATTCGCGAACCTGGTACCGGGAAACGGCGTCTATGCCGCCGTCACGACGATTAAGGGGGCTCAATTTCCAGCAGCCGTCAACGTTGGCCCGAATCCAACGTTTGGAGAATCGGCAAGGAAAGTTGAGGTACACCTGCTGGATTTCAGCGGAGACCTGTACGGAAAAATCCTGGACGTCGATTTCTTGAGTCGCATTCGAGACGTCTGTCGGTTCTCGTCAGTCGAAGAGCTATTGGCTCAGTTAAAGCAGGATGTGAACGCGGTGCGGATGACCGTGAGCAGCGTGTCGTAGCCTGACTCTCCGACGTGGTCAAAGAAAACAAAAGCGGCAGGGGTCGATCATCGACGCCTGCCGCTCATCAGTCGGGTAACGCGAATCCATTGCTGACCCGTCCCTGGTCACAACAGATCGTTCTCCAGACGATTCATCTATTTTCTTCAAGCCAATTGTTTCTTCCGACCGACGAGGGTCCGGATCCGTTCGGCCAGCAATGCTGAGTCGAATGGTTTACGGAAGGTCTCGTTGAACGGGGTTCGGTCAAAACCGCTGGCTGTGTCGTCATCGCTCAGTAGCGCCACGAGCACGGCGTCGGCGTATTCGTTGTTTTTGCGCAGGTTTTGCGCAATCAACGTCGCTTCATGCCGTCCCATGCCGAAGTCAATCACCACGCAGTCTGGATGCAATGATTCAGCCTGGATGCCGGCTTCAAAGCCGCTGGCCGCGGATTCAATTTTGTAATCCTCGGGAGGCATCAAGTCGAGAATCTGGCCGCGAACGTTCGGGTCGACTCCGACGAGGAGCAGTTTGCCCATCGCCTCATCTTCCAGTTCGCCCAGGGGCATCCCATGTTCCTTCAGGAACCGTATCAAGTGCTCGCGTGGGATGCGTCGGTCCTGTGATCCGGGAATGCGGTAGCCGCGCAGACGTCCGGAATCGAACCATTTGCTTACTGTGCGGGGTGCAACCTTGCAGATCTTTGCTACCTGTCCAGTAGTGAAGATCGTTCTCATCGCGGGCTCTCCAATCACTAGATAGTTCTCACACAGAAGGGCGTCGCGACCCTCCGGATCTTCACCCTCAAACGTGTTGACGAGGTTTTTTTGTCAAGCTTTTCAAGGCTTGGCAAAAAAAACCGCCGATTGCTCGGAGTCGGTGTCTTTCGATAAGTGCAATGCGGCTCACTGAAAGAGACTCATGACACTTGTCGATAGTCTTTACGCGTCGGGCATCGGCGGGCATGTCGACTTGATCCCTGGTCGACACACCCGTTGGAGGGAGGGAATAGATGATCCCTTTTCGCAGAGTCCTTAATACTCTGTGTTGAGAAAAACCTGATTGTCCGCCCCCCAGACGATTCCGCAGTACTACTCGGAAACCCGGATCAATCGCCATCCGAAGTTTCGTCGTTTGCACCGCTGCAAACCGTCTAGCTATTTGAATCGTCTTTTCAGGATTCGCTCTTGACAAGTTTTCGCGAAGAAGTGCGCGTTCCTGGCGGCGAACTTCATTTTGGCTGACGAGTCGGCGTAGTTTCTCGGCAAAGTCTCGTTGGATTACCGAAATTGACGCAATCTCCGTCGGAACGTCCAAAGCACGGCCCGACGAACGTAAGAGTTGTACCTGCCGCTCTGAGGCCACCGATCCGGCCGATTGCGACAGGAAATGAGAACAGCGGATTGACATCCGCTGCTTGAGCACTTCAGTCTAAACCATGAAATGAACCTGAAATCTCCAGATTTCGTGCGGACGCACGTTTCATTCGGTGTATCCTGTTTTCTCGTTCATGTGCGAAGCGCACAGTAGCACCAATTGTATCGACGACACAACGGATACCGATGTTTCAATGGAATCCGACCGTTTATTCTCTCGGGGTGATAACAAGTCACTCTTCAGTACGCGCGTCGTCAAGGGAGTAGGCATGCGAACGTTTTTCGTTTTTCGAAATCATCATTGCGGCCTGAGTCTCGTCGTGCTGATCAGCCTCTTCTTGAGCGAGTGCGCCTGGTCGCAAGGCGACCAACGTTATAACAGAAACAGGCGCGGCGACCCGACAAGCTTCTTCAGCAATTATCGGGACGAAAAATTCGGCCCTCTGTTGCAGCTTTCCGAAGAGCAACTCAAACAATTTCAGGATCTGCGACAAACCATGCGCCGTGGCATGAGCGAAGACGAACGAAAAGAGGTCGAAGAAAAAGCGTTGAATCTGCTGGACGAAAAGCAGAAGCAGATTTGGAAGAAACGCAGGGAAGAACTGATTGCAGAAAAAGCGAAGACCGAGGGTGTGACAGTAGAAAAGGCGACAAGTACCGCGGGAGCAACTCCTGCCAGTTCCGCACCAGGCGGTGTTGTTGCTGTTGAGAACGCAGCACCCGCGAATCACGGAACGATTCGCGATGACAAACCGCCCGAAGGCGCGGCGACCGTAATCTCCTTTGGTCCAGCCGTAGCGGCGAAGATTGCCGGAGATGAGGCCCAACTGAATGGCGATGTGCAAGGAAGAGATGCTCCTGCAAACAATCCACAAGTCAAGGAGGCACCGGGGAAGAGCGACTCTCCGGCGAAATCGAACGACGCTGCAAAAGCGAATCTCAAGATGAACTTTAATTTTGAGTATGCGCCATGGGCAGATGTGTTGAAACTCTTTGCGCGGGCGAATGACCTGTCGCTCGATTTGAATGATGTGCCGCCGGGAACGTTCAATTATCTGGACGACAAAGAGTACACGATGACGGAAGCATTGGACGTCCTGAACGGATACCTGCTTTCCAAAGGTTACATCCTTGTCCGTCGCGATCGGTTCCTTGTTTGTCTGAACATTGACAATCCCATTCCGCCAAATGTGATTCCCACAATCACGTTAGAGGAACTCAAAACACGTGGAAAAAACGAACTGGTGACGCTGCTATTTCCGCTGGACAATTTCGTTGATGCAGAAAAAGTGGTCACTGAAATTAGCGGATCGTCGCTGCTTGGCCCACAGGGCAAGGCGAGCGCCATGAAAAGTACAAATTCACTGGTGCTGACAGATATCGGTACGAATTTGCGGCGAGTGATTGAAATCCTGGCAGCGAGCAAGGCCGTTGGTAGTCGGGAAACAGCTTTCAAAGCAATCAAGCTGACTTATGTCACTGCAGCCGAAGCCGAACGAACCGTACGTCGACTGTTCGGGCTGAACCCTCCAACCACCACGGCACCAGCAGCAGGATTCGGTGGATTCGGTGGTCGAGGAGGCGGTAACTTTGGGCGTGGGGGCGATCAAGGTGGTGGCGGAGGCTGGCGTGGCAACGGTGACTTCGGTGGTGGGCGTGGGGGCGGTGGTGATCAAGGTGGTGGCGGCGGTGGTCAGCCTGGCCCTGGCGGCGCGCCCCCTGCCGTACCAGCAGCGACTGCGCAAGCGTCTCCCTATGCCAACAAGATTCAGGTGACTGCCGATCCGCGGACCAACCATCTTTTTGTGACGGCGTCAGATGCGCTGTTGAGGATCGTCGAAGATGTTGTGAAAGCTCTCGACGTTGAAGCGAATGTCGAAGCGAAGAGCAGCCCGGTTTATTTGAAACCGTACTCGGTTTCCGGCACTGATACTGCCGTCGTTTCGAGGACGCTGAATAATATGTATCCGGGAATTGTGGTCGGCGACGACCCTCGTTCGGGAAAGATCTTTGTTCAGGCGACGAAAGAAGAACACGCCGAGGTCCAGAAGATTATCAGTCAAACCAGCGGCGCTTCGTCCGACATGGCGGTCATCAATCTGAAAAAGCTTGACCCGATGGTCGTGATTCAACAATTGAAGAATCTGTACCTCAGTGAATCACCACGCGGTCCTTCGTTCGAGGCCGATTCGACTGGTGGTCGACGAGTCATCGTGAAAGGTTCTGCTGACCAATTGGCTCAGGTCAAAACGATGTTGCGTGACATGGGTGAAACTTCGATTACTGTCACCACTGACGCTGATGGAACCCAGTCAGCCGCGGAAGATCGCGGAAACCTGCGAAAACTCCATCTTGGAAATCACGATCCAGAAGAGATTCTAAATCTGGTGCAACGGACCTTGAATGCTTCAGGTCGCCCTCCGGTTCGAATCGTCCATCCCTACCGACCTGCTCCCATCCGGGACCGCCGGACGCCCAGTTCGTTTCCCCCGCTGAACGATCCAAATACCAGCGAGTTGGAACCATTCATTCCTCCACGCGGTGAGTCGAAAAAAACGGAGAGCGGAAAGCCTGTCGAGAAAGTGCCGGCGATCCGATCGAGCGATCCTCGTGGTGATTCCATAAAACCACGAGATGCGAAACCGAGGGACGCGAAACCGAGGCAAAAACCGCTGCCCGCGACGACTCAACTTTATCCAGCGCGAGTGCCCGTCGTGCAGGCGGTGCAAACCGGGCCCGTTAAGGCGGCAAACGAAGTACTGCCGGTCAAACGTGACCCCGCAAGTGAAGTGAATCGACAATTGGACGTGGCAAACCAGGACAATGGCGTCACCGAAAAGCCTGCTGAAGCTGCTGAGCCTGAAACGAAGCAGCCTAAGTCTGACAAGGCAACGGGCAACGATCCGGAATCGCCGGTGGGAGTCACCATCATGGGAAACGATTTGATCCTGACCTCACCGGACAAAAAAGCCCTCGATGAAATGGAAGATATGATCGGGGCGATCCTTTCCGCTCTTCCCAACCGCCCGCAATGGACGCTGTTCTATCTGAGGACGGCCGATGCGACCGAATGTGCTCAGATGATCGAAAAGCTCTTTCCCCAAAGTTCCGTGTCCGCACCTCCTTCGGGTGGTGATGGTGGTGGATTTTTCGGTGGGTTCGGCGGCGGATTCTCGTCGTTTGGCCGGGGTCTGATGAACGCAACGGGGATCAACCAGACGCTCACAAATAGCCAAAGTCTGCGGATCATCACGGACGTTCGCGCGAATGCGCTGTTTGTCACGGGGCCCAATGACATGATTCGCGATATCGAATACTTTCTGAGACTTCTCGATTCAGACGAGCCGCCGGGAGCGATGCGCGAGCGCTCACCCCGCTTCATCCCTGTCCACTATGCCGAAGTCGACGACGTGGCGGCCATCATTGAAGAGGTCTACAAGGATTCGTTGGCTCCGGAACAGCCCCAGCAACAAGGGCCGGGCCAGATGAATCCGATGGCCATGTTTTTTGGTGGTGGTCGCGGCATGGGTGGCGGTGCTCCGGCTGCGAAAAAGCAGGGATCGGAACTGTCGTTTAGCGTCGATAAACGCACCAATCGCATCGTCGTTTATTGTAACGAGGTGATGTTCAAGAAAATCGACGCGATGGTCAAAGAACTCGACTTGCATGCCAAAGACGCGCGCCGTACGGTGCGGATGGTGCCGCTCAAAACCGCCGATCCGATCGTGGTGCAGTCGACACTGACGTCATTGATTCCTCGAATCACAGTCAGTACGACGCAACCATCGAAGCGAAAGACCGATGGACAAGCCCCTGGCCAACAACCTCAATCCCCTCAAATGAGTCCTGAACAGCAGATGATGCAGAGGATGATGCAAGGCGGCGGACCACCTGGTGGGAACAGGCAGGGTGGGGGTGGTGGTGCTGGCGGCGGTGGAAATCGCGGCGGTGGCGGCGGTGGAAACCGTGGCGGCGGTGGCGGTGGCGGAAATCGCGGTGGGGGTGGCGGCGGTCAAAATCGCGGCGGGTTTTAATTGCGTCATCGGGTGGCAGTCTCGGACACCGACTTGCCATCGTAAGACACTGGCAGCGAGGCCA
>Ga0206876_1117_pt1 | contig 22330 bp, 20 predicted proteins | sample Alteio_BWOrgCont_10_FD_152619 | JGI IMG/M metagenome (GOLD analysis project Ga0206876, IMG submission 152619) | Enriched cells from forest soil in Barre Woods Harvard Forest LTER site, Petersham, Massachusetts, United States -... | ecosystem: Environmental > Terrestrial > Soil > Temperate forest >...
TCTACGCTTCGCCGTTGTCGCAGCGAAGCAAAGGGTTTTAAGTGCTCGCGGTTTCCTCGCTTTCGCTCGGAACCCGCTCCCACGCTGGCTTTTCCGGTTCTCGCGGCAATCCTTAATTTAGCAAAAATGCGTTTCAGGCGCCGCCATCAACAACATCAAGGCGCCATCGAGTGCGTAGGGGAACGCTTCGGGGTGGTCGATGATTCGCATGCCTCCTCGCTTGTCGATGATCTTGGCGACCAGGTCGATCCCTTCTGACGGCAGAGGTACATCGAAGTTTTCGACGATCGCGGTCGCGATCGCCTTGGTGTCGGCAGGCTTGCGCGACTTGACGAAGTCGTGAACCGCAACGGCGCCGACTCCGGGACCTTTGCGCGCGTACATAAAAATGCCTCGAAACCTGTATCGTTCGACCATGGCGGCGGGGCTGACCCAGTCCTTTCCGCCTTTCCAACCAGACACGTCTTTGGGATACAGAAGCGACAACCCGGCCTTGTCCATCCGGTCGACCACTCCATAGAGATTGTCGAAGACGGCTTGGTTTAGCTGCCGCTGAGGCGAGCCGCCGGCGCCACGAAGCCTCATTAGCTCGTCGCCAGCGTTCATTTGGCGGCAAACGGCGATGCAAAGATCGGCTGGGCTCTTCACCTTCTTTCGAACGCAGGCGTCCGACCAGAACTCAGGTGACCGAGCGATGGCAAACAGCACCCGCTTGATGTCGCCTCCCGTGCTTTGATACACCTCGGCGATCTTGTCGATCACCGAGGGCTCAGGATCGGTGTACGCGAAATAGGACCAGAGCTTGCCACAGATATGGCGTGCCGTTGCGGGATGCGCGGCGAGCAGCTCCAGGAACGAATCGCCGTCGAAAAAGTCGGTCTTGCCAAGGATGGTTTTGGGGCCGGGATCGTGCATGGCGGGCATGAGCGAGAACGCGCTGAATGGCCTTTCGTATTTGAGAGAGTCCTTGAGCTTCGCGGTGTTGTTGCCCGGGTACTCGTAGTACATGTTGACGTAGCTCCAGCCGGTCAACGCTCTCGCGGCTTCCTTCACGTCCTTCTCGCTGTAGTTGCCAATCCCAAGTGTAAACAGCTCCATGACTTCGCGCCCGAAGTTCTCGTTTGGAGCGCCCCTTAGACTGCGCTGCATATCCAAGTAGCGCATCATGGCCGGGTCTTTACTGACCGCTTTTAGCAGGTCGATGAATTTGCCATCGGCGTGAGTCCGGAGGGTCTGCAGGTACTGCAGCATCATGGGGCCGTCCTCTACTTTTCCGTCGCTCACCGCGAAGTGGCCGTGCCAGAAAAGTGTGAGTTGCTCCTGCAGCGGGCGCCGACCCGCGATCATGCGCATGGCCCACCAGTAGCGGTAATTATAGGCCCCCGGGTCTGAGTCGTCCTTGGTGCGCCAAGCAAACTCGTATGGGTCGACGTTGAACGCCTCGTCCACTTCGTGGTAATCGATCAGAAGACGCATAGCCGCGTCTTCGCCAATCTGTTCGGCCCGATCGAGTTCGGCTGGCGAAGCTCCAAATCCGAACCTGCGGTAAAGATGCGCGATGTTTTCCCGTGTGGTCATGGCAATTCCTGGCCTAATCTATTGTATGGCGAGACCTTCCAAATGGGTAGACGCGCTCTTCAAAGATTCATTTAGCGGCAGTATATGCCGATCTTGCTGTATCGAGCGCAATAATAAAGGCTAGTATTTCCACCTGGTGCGAGTAATGGGACTAAAAAGGCGATGGGTTAGGCAAAATTGGGACACTGTGCGGTTTCTATTGTCAGTAACGGCAGTGTCGATGGTCTGCGTCGCCATCGCGCAATCGAGCGGTAACGCATTCCAAGCCGGCTCTCTGTTCACGCCTGAGGAACGCGGGCAAATACTCGAGTTCTGGTCGGCTCCAAACCGTTACGTCGTCACGCCGCCGACGGATTGTAAGACCAAGGGTTTGTGGCAAGTTCGCCAGACGCCTGAAGCTTCGGTGTGGCTCTGGAACTATAACAAGCTGCGCAAGGTATCCGCACCTCCGACTGCCGACGCTCAACCTGCAAACGACCAGCAGAAGAGTTGGGAAGCGTGGCTGGTCAAGAAGCTTAACTACGATCGTTGGCAAGCTTGGCAATCTGCTCGTTTGAACAACCAGCAAGTTTTGGGCATCGACGCGCCTCCCGCGGACAAGGGCATGCCGGCAACCGAGCCTCCACCACCGGGTCCGGAGCCGACCGACATGGAATTAGCCGTCGGCTCGCCGCCAAGTCTGGCGCAGGCGGTAGTGCCGATGCACCATACCGTCAACTTTGACGACATCGCGTTGCCTTATGTCGACAACGTCAAGCTGGGAAACCCTCGCTATCCCTACTACCGCTTCGGACAGGGAGTTAATTCGAACGGACAGGCGGTGAGCGGCGATAGGCTCGCTCACCTGTGCCAGCTCGCCTCCTGCTCCGACTCCGAATCCCGAATCATGCAAGCAGTGTCGCGTTTGGAAGGTGGTTTCGATTCGGTGAACACGTACGACACGGGATTCGTGAGCGTGGGATTCATCCAGTTTGCCAGCTTGAAAGAAGGAGGCGGTTCCTTGGGCGGTCTGCTGCTCGAGTACAAACAAGACGACCCAACCGATTTTGCCACCGACTTCCACAAGTTCGGCATCGAAGTAGGACCAACCGGGATTTTGGATGTGGTCGATCCTTCTACAGGCGCCGAAGTGACTGGGCCCGATGCCAATGCGCGGATCATATGGGACAAAAGGCTCGTCGCCGTTTTTCAGCGGGCGGGGCTAAAGAGCGACCCGTTTTGCGCGGCCCAGATCAAGGCGGCCAAGACGATCTTTTACCCGGCACAAGACTCGATCACCTGTACTTGCTGCAATGGAACGCCTATCAGTGGCAAGGTTGGCGATTTCATTAAGTCTGAAGCGGGCTTGGCGACGCTTTTCGACCGGAAGGTGAACACTGGAAACATCTCGCAGCTTGCGAAAGTCTGTTCTCAGGTTTGTATGCAACACAAGCTGACGGCGATCGATCAACTAGCGGCGTATGAACGCGAAATCGTCGCGGCCATGAAGTACCGAGAAGATTTTTTGCAGGATGGCGATTTAAGTCAGCCTTCTTCGAAATAGGGGGCTGCGTCCTAACCACATCTGAAGATGCTCTGACTGAAAAGGATCTTTCCTTTCTACTGGGGGGCCGTAGTAGACGGAAGGCCGTCTTTACGCTCTTCCCCACGTTTCCCCCTTTTGAATCGGAATTCAAAAAGGGGAAACATCTCCGGAAGAGCTTTCAATCGCCGCCGCATTGCGGCGGCGATTGAAAGCTCGAATTTGGGAGATTCGAAACCGTTTCTGACTTTCGTAAAGTCAGCCAATTCGCCACATGGAGGCTGAGCCGCCATGTGGCGAATTGCGTTCTGGAGATGTTTCTCCTTTTTGACTCCGGTCAAAAGGGAGAAACGTGGGGAAGAGGGTTAAGCAGCCTCTCGCCGTCTTCAGCCTGTCGAAAGAAGGTGCTTGCGAATCGACGCTGACCAGCCGGGTTGAGACGCGAAGATGTGATTCTGAGAAGCTCTGCTTGGAGTACCGAACCTCCGATTATTAAACGTGAGGCGCTTCGTAACGACGGACGTCTTACGTAGATGTCAAACTCCGTGGCGAGTCGTATACGATGAACAGAACTTGGTTGATAGGCGGCCTATGCGGACTCGTGGTTCTCGTGGCCGGCATTGGCATTGCGATCAAGATTCGCCGTCTGAGGCATCCCCTTTCGGACCCTCTCGCTTGTTGCGCCGTTCATCAAGACCCAAAGTCGATTAAAGCCAAAATCGCCGACGCCGATATCGAAGAGCGCGGCGGGGTTCCGTCGTTGGTTGTCAAGTTCCAACCTGGTTCGGAAGCCTCGGTCGCGATCCAAGCGGCAAAGCCGTGGAACTGGTCAGGATATGGCTCCTTAACCATGCGTGTGACCAACCCCAGCCCCAAGGGGCAGCGGTTTTTCGTGCGTTTGGATCAGAGCGGCAAGGATCCGGTGCTCGAATACATGACCGGCTTCGCGCCGCCTAACAGCACACAAACGTTCCTTGGATTAGTCGACAAAGATCTAACCCAGCTTGGAATTCAGCAGCTCGCCTTGAACTACGAGGGCATGGTCGGACTTGTGAGGACCTCCTCAAACGTCGTCGACCTTAGTCAGGTTGGGCGAATCAAGCTGTCCATGAGCAATGTACAGAGTCCCACCACGCTCGTGTTCGACACCATCAAACTAGGTCCGCCAATCGAAATCGCTCCGTTCGTCGACAAGTACGGGCAGAATCGATTCGTCGATTGGCCCGGGAAGGCGAAGAGCGATAGCGACTTGACTGCTAGCGCTCAGAGAGAGCAAACCGAGTTGGCCGCTGCTCCCGCGAATCCAACCGATGCTTACGGGGGCCTGGCAGGCGGGCCAAAAATGGCGCCTAAAGGACACTTTTATACGGCGAAATGGGGGGGGAGATGGCTTTTTGTCACGCCGCTGGGCAATCCCATGTTTTTGACCGGCATCAACGGATTGACGCCCTACGAACCGACCATCGTAGATGGAAGGCGTCAGGTCTTCGCAGATCTTCCGTCGAACTCTGGACCTCTCGGAGACCAGTACTTGAGAACCGCTAACGCCTTTGGACCAACCAAGAGCGGTGAGACATTTAACTTCTATGGCGCCAACCTGGAGCGTAAATATGGCTCTAACTATCGAGACCCTTGGAAGAAGGTCACCGCGCAGCGAATGAAATCGTGGGGCTTCAACACAGCGGTGACTTTGCTTGGCGGGGGACAGAAACTTGACGGTGTGCCCTATGTGCTCTGGGCCTCGACGACCGGGCAGTTTGCGAGGGTTAGCAGCGGCGATAACCACTGGTCCAAGATGCCAGACCCGTTCGATCCGGCTTTCGGTCTGGCCGTCAACACCGTCGCCCAGAGAATCACAGACATCGGGAAGGGCGATCCTTACTGCATCGGCTACACGATCGACAACGAACTTAGCTGGGGCGGGTTCGGAGACGACTCGCGTCGATACTCTCTGGCGTATGGCGCCCTGAGTGAATCTGCCGACAAGTCCCCAGCCAAAAAAGCGTTCCTCGAGTCGCTTCAGGGCAAGTACGGAACCGTCGACAAGCTGAACGCTGCTTGGAAAACCAATTTCAAAGCCTGGAGCGACTTAGAACGCCCGGTTAAACTCGAGGCCTCTCAAAGCACTGATCTTGGCGGAGATATGTCGGCCTTTGTGACGGCATACGCAACCCGATATTTCTCAACGGTCAAATCAGCCTTGAAGGCTATCGACCCTGACCGGCTTTACTTTGGTTGCCGAATGGCGTTCTTCACACCTGAGGTGATCAAGGCCTGTTTGGATTATGTCGACGTGGTTTCGATGAATCTCTATACGGCCGTTCCCGATCCAGCGAAGTATGGGTTTTTGAAGAACCTGGAGAAGCCAGTGATCTTTAGCGAGTTTGGCTCGGGCGCAACGGACCGCGGGGCGTTTGGATATGGGATTTATGACGCCGGCAGCCAAACTGAGAGAGCGGACGCTCTCAAGAGCTTCATGGGTTGGTGTTTCGACTCGCCATCTGTCGCCGGATGCTCCTGGTTTCAGTACGTCGACCAGCCGGCGACTGGCCGTTTTTTGGACGGGCAAAACTGTGGGATCGGGCTGGTAGATATAACAGATCAGCCATATCCTGAGCTGATTCACGCGGCAAGATCGACCACGCAGGGAATGTATCGGAAACTTCTGAGGGTCGAGGTTAGTTCATCTAAGACAAGCCAATGACGACTGCCGGCATGCCGATCACCACTGCGACGCGGGTTCGTGCTGCCATCCGGCTCTTGAGGCCTCACCAGTGGTCGAAGAACGTGCTGGTGTTCGCGGGCCTTCTGTTTGCGAAGGACCGTCACGATGCACAAAGCCTCACTTTGGCGATCACGGCTTTCGTGGCGATGAGCCTGGTGAGCTCCACGATCTATGTGTTGAACGATCTTTTGGACGTCGGTCGAGACCGGTTGCATCCCGTGAAACGTAATCGACCCATTGCCAGCGGGGTCGTGTCGACACAGCTCGCGGTGGCTCTGCTGATCGCTTGTCTGGCGTGCGGGGCCGGTTTATCGCTGGCATTGCCTAGGGCAGCTCAGGCGGTCATTCTGATCTATGTGGCCATGCAGATCGCCTATAACTTTGGGCTTAAGCGAACTCCCATCGCGGATGTTTTCTGCATTGCGTCGGGGTTCGTGCTGCGTGCAGCGCTTGGGGCGGCGGCGATTGGAGCCGAGATCTCTGGATGGCTGTTGCTGTGTACCGGGGCCCTAGCGTTGCTCGTAGGTTTTGGGAAGCGGCGTCACGAGTTCGTGCTGATGGGCGAGGGGCGAGGCCAGAGCCGGGAGTCCTTGGGCGGCTACACGCTGGAAGCGTTGAACGGAATGATCCTGACCGCCGCGGCAAGCGCGATGATGTGTTACGGCATCTACGCCATGGAGAGCCCAACGGCGAAGCTTCATCCGGCTCTCATCCTCACCACTCTGTTCGTGGCTTACGGCATCTACCGGTACCTGCTGCTTCTGTTTGGACAAGACGAGGGCGGCGAACCGGAGATGCTGTTCGTGCGCGATCGCCATATGATCGCCGCGCTCGTGGGATTCGTTTTAACCGCCGTGTTGGCGATGAGCATTCACGGTGTGCCGATGCTTGACCAAGGTGGCAAGTGAAAAGCGTATGTCCGTGCTTTGGTCCCACAAGATCCAACAAATCTCAACGTAAGCTGCCTCCGGAAACCTATAGACTTAATAAGTTGAACCAGCTGCAAAAACATTGTGCGGGCTCTGAAGGAGCCGCCGATCACAGCCCAGGGTCGAGGCGCAAGCCGAAAGCCCTGGGTGCAGGTAGCGGAACAGAAAAAGTCCGAGGCCGAAAGGCCCCCCGAGGAAATGTACGCTATCGGGTTGCGAGTCACGATCGAAGGTCAAATCCTGACAATTGGATCGGTTCAGCGACTCCTTCAGAGCCGTTCTTCCTACCCGTTGCCCACCCAGGGCTTTCGGCTTGCGCCTCGACCCTGGGCTGTGATCGGCGGCTCCTTCAGAGCCCACAGGATAGACGCGACATCAACCTCACCCGTTGTCGCACACCAGAAGAGTCTCGAAGACCTCATCTTGAGGCCGAACGAGAAGCCAATAATGCTGGAGCCAAATGAGTTCAGGGAGCTATCGATATGCCGTCGTCATTGGCGCCTCCACGGGCATAGGGGCTGAGCTGGTGCGGCAGCTGGCCGCCTCGGGCGCGCGAGTTGCCGCAGTGGCCAGGAACCGAGACCGGCTTGAGGCGCTTGTTAGAGAGAATCCTGAGAAGATTCTCGCGTACGTCCACGACGTGAAGTGCCCTGCCGAGGTCCCAGAGCTCTTTCAAAAGATTACGGGCGAGCTCGGCGGGCTCGACCTGTTCATCTATAACGCCGGTGTGATGCCGGAGATCGGCGCCAACGAGTACGACTTTGGCAAGGACTCTGGGATTATCGACGTGAACATCACTGGCGCGGTGGCATGGCTCGACCAAGCCGCGCTCAGGTTCGACAATGTGCAGCACGGAACGCTTGTGGGCATTGGAAGCGTTGCAGGTGACCGTGGGCGGCAGGGAACACCGGTTTATAACGCCTCCAAGTCGTTTCTGGCTTCTTTTATGGAAGCGTTGCGCAATCGGTTGTCCAAGCGAGGCATCACGGTGGTGACGATCAAGCCTGGACCTGTGGACACGGAGATGACGGCGCATATGCAGTTCAGTCACATGATGAGCGCCAAGGATGCGGCGCGCATCACGCTTGCGAAGAGCCATAAGAGCGGTGAGCATTACTTGAAGTTCACGCACAAGATCGCGTTTTGGATCATTCGGAATATCCCTAGTCCCCTGTTTCGTAAATTGAAAATATGAGCGTTCTGATCCCATCGGATAGGATCGGGCACATCGAAGGTTTTGGGCAGTCTTCGGGCGCGGATGGGTATGTGTACCGTCCGACGAATCTCGAACAGATCCAGGACTGTTTCGAGCTTGCCAGGAAGGCTGGGCGAAAGGTGGTGCTGCGCGGCGCGGGAAGAAGCTACGGCGACGCGAGCATTCTCAATGAAGGAGTCGTTCTCGACATCACTCGGATGCGACAGATTCTTTCGTGGGATCCTCGCACCGGCGTTATTGAAGCGCAGGCTGGCGCGACGATCGAGGATATTTGGCGGCTGACGCTTGAGGACGGCTGGTGGCCGCCAGTGGTCAGCGGAACCATGTTTCCGACCTTGGCCGGCGCCTTGGCCATGAATATTCACGGGAAGAACAATCCTCAGGCCGGCACGATCGGTGAGCATGTCGAGGAGATCGACGTGCTGTTTCCCAACGGCGAGCTTCGTACGCTAACGAACCAAGATCGCCTGTTCTATGCGGTCATCAGCGGCTTTGGATCGCTGGGCGCAATCGTTCGCGTGAAGCTTCGAATGAAGAAGATTCAAAACGGCAACCTGCAGGTGTTGCCGCTGCGATGCGCGAACTGGGACGAGCAGTTTGCAGCGTTCGAGAAGTACGTGCCGATTGCTGACTACCAGGTGAGCTGGGTCGACTGCTTCGCCCGAGGCAAGGGGTTTGGCAGGGGAGACTTCCACGCGGCTTGGTATGCGTACGACGGTCAAGAGCATCCTCTGAGCCTCAACGCCAACAGCCAAGACCTGCCGGACACGATCCTCGGATTCTTTCCTAAGTCTTCAGTTTGGCGCTATCTCAGGTGGTTCAACAATCGAACCGGCATGCGGATGATCAACGCGGCGAAGCACCGGTCGGGCTTCATCTCGGAAGGAAGGCCGTTTCAGCAGAGCCTGGTGGCGTTTTCGTTCTTGCTCGACTTCGTGCCTGACTGGCGCAAGTCGTACCTGCCGGGCGGTTTTATTCAGTACCAGTCGTTCGTGCCGAAAGAACGCGCGCCCGAGGTTTTCGCCCACCAGGTGGAGCTGCAACAGGCTGCGGGCTTGGAGTCGTTCTTGGGCGTGCTCAAGCGCCACCGCCCAGATAAGTTCCTGCTCTCGCACGCGGTCGATGGCTACTCGCTAGCGCTGGACTTCAAGATCACGGCTGGGAACAAACAGCGGGTGTTCGCGCTCGCTCATAAGATGAACGATTTGGTTCTCGAGGCAGGCGGCCGATTCTATCTGGCCAAGGACAGTACGTTGAGACCCTCCGACGTCGAGGCCTACCTGGGGCAGGATACGCTGGCTGAGTATCGGAAGTTGAAGTCGGAGCTTGACCCAGGGATGTTACTGACGTCGTCCTTAGCCCAACGGCTAGATTTCTAGGTCGTGGACCCGGTGCAAGCTGCGTTTCGGCCGATTTCGGAGCGACGCCCGAGTCAGTTCAACTCCTCATGTCCAGCTTGAGCTTTTCTTTTTGGAGTCCTGATGAAAAGGCTTTTCAACCCGCTCGATAATTAGAATTGCTTTGCGCCTATCCTTTTGTGAGTAGGTCCGTATCGACGCTTTCTCGTAGGGATCGACGATTGCCTGGAAGACAACTCCATTGTTTCTAAGAGCACGGCTTACGGCTTGATACTCCTCTCTAGGCACAATACCGACGAAAAATTTGCCGAAGCCAAGTTCGTTCGGTCGTTGCAGGCAAATAAACGTCAACAGAAGAATCACTAGATACTGTTCGGCTCCAGGGAAGAATTCTAGTGTCCTTTATTATAGGTCAATAAACATCAATAAAGCATTTCGTCAATTTGCCAAGTCGGCTAAACCTAACTTGCATAAATTCCCTTTCTCCGGTATCCCAACGGCCCAAATAATATCCCCAGATTTCAACATCGTTAGGATCGGGAAGCCGTTTCCCGCTCAAACCTGGCAATGTTCCCTCCGTTCGCACTTGCTCATTGTAATCGGGCCTTACACCAGAAGGTAGGGGTGAAGACTCCACCCACTTAATTCCTTTCCTCAATCGATAGGTGGGCAAACCAAAGATATGAGTTAGCTTCGTCTGCGACAGACCCTTCCGACACAGCAATCTAGCGCTGTTTGCCATCTTCAGTCGAGGGTTATTCGACTCTTTGTTGATTGGATCGCTAGTGGCCCAAATGATGCGATTGAATCGCTTGTGGTCCGAATATTGTCCCTGCAAAGCTGATCCATGAAGTACAACATATAAAATTAAAGAAACGCTAATCAATTGCCTGTTGACCTCGATGATCTTCTTAGTTAATTTGGGGACATCCAGGAGGCTGGGTAAGCGGTATAAACTTTCTGCAGTTTTTTGGTGAAATGCTACCAGTTAGGTGATTGCAATTTGCAAGACATGAGCCCGGCATTTTAGCAGCTTGCAATCCCAGCTCGCACCAGTACATACGCTCGTTATTGATAATGTGTCCTCTGGGCCGCAACTTATTTTCGACTTTCTGATAAAAAACCGCACAACCTGGTGAGAAGTTTTTCGCCAATTCACAGCAGCTTGAGCAGTGAATATAAGCATTACAACCCTGATCGTGAGGATTCGTGTGCGGACCCCACGTTTGAGCGATGCTACCAGCGCACGAATTGCAGTCTGGCTGTGGCTGCGGAAGGCCACCTAATGGTGGGAACGGACTTAGACCCCCGGAGGGGTCAATCTGGCAAGGAGCCAATCCACTAGGATCGACAACTGTGCTTGGATTACTGGTTGCGTAAACATAGGCCTTTTCTTGTGGCCATAACCAGTCTACCGACTGCCAGCTAGCGACATTAGGCTCATACACCCTTTTCCGGACATACAGGGCACCCCAAGACTCGAAACAATATCCAAGGGTGCCACCGAAACCGAATGGAGTGGGGTTATGGCCAGCGTGAGAGTGTTGCTCCCCATATGGCCACCACAGAAAAGTGTTGCTTGCAGTGCCACCTGCCGTGACAAGCTTGGATGTTGATCCCAATGTGTCGGGAATGTAGTCACTTTCGACTCCTCCGCGCGTTTCTGAAACGATCTCGCTCTCCAACGTTAGATAATTGACTACTCCCATGGTTCAATCTCGTCTTTTCATTGCCACATCCGCAGCATCCGTCCTGCATACAATAATTTGCTTAAATGAACGGCCCAAGCGTTGTCACATCTATTAAGTAAAAGGGACAAAGATACACGTGCGGATAGCATTTGCATTATCCTTCAGCGGTTTTGGCGAGTGATTCTTCTTAGTCTCCTGATGGCATCGTTTTTATCTTGCGGGTTGGGCTGAGGACCCGCTATCTCAAAGTGTCCCCAGAGGCCCTTGATGGCCTTGCTTAATCGCCATCACTGAATTGTCATGTGCTCCCCGCCCTAATCTTGCATGGCGTTCTGCTCTACCCTTGTGGCAATCTACTGGCGTTTGCTTGAAGCGCCGCCTCTAGCTCCTCCAAAGAAGTTATAAAGGCTGCATCGGGTCTTGGGAAGATGCAGTTCGGGACGGGCAGGTGCGTCTCTTGAATAACCGGTCTCTTGAGCGCCTCGGCGATTGCATAAGGGCAACTCTGGTTGCCGACAAATAGGGTGGCGCCTCCGATCAGACGGGCGACCTCCAATAAGTTCTCGGTTCGTACGTGCCTGATGACGCCAATCGGTTCGCAGAACTCCTCATGCTCGCTTGCAGATCCAATGAAAAATGCCAGAGGACTGAGCGCCGAATAGCATCGTTCCCAAAAGTCGTCTATGCCTCTATAGTTTTTTGAGCGCGCGAATACAACGGGCCGTCCAGTCAAAGTTAACGGACAGTCGACGGTCAGCCAGGGTTTGTTGACATCCCCGACACTCAAGCCTGCGGCCTTGGCGTGGCGGTCGGATAGGTTTCCATCCCAGGGAATCTGCATGCGAAAGTTATCTAGATCGAAATCGATCGATTCTCCGCGCCAAATGTCGGCCATGTCGATGTAGTTCTGCGCATGCAAGAGAGGCAGTAGTGCATTGCATGCTTCATCTGTCATATCGACTGACGCCGAGTCCAGAAATAGATTTGCCCGCTTAAAACACTTCACAGATCGTAGCCCATAAATAATGTCTCCAAGCTTGCCTGAATGCTTAAATGACGCTTCGGCGGCACGGTAACTTAATATGACAAGCTCCCAAATAAATAGCCGTAGACATTAACGTGTGAGTATGTTATTTGACGGTTGAAACATAATCAATTACATCCAAAAATTGCTTAAGAGGCGATCCAAAATTGGAGTTCAAGAAACTAAATTAACGAATAAGCACTAAGCTGATCAAATGTGAACTCAAAGTTTGTGACTGCTCCTAAAAATTTGAACGGATTTGGAAATATGGCCTTGACTGTCAACCTGCATCTGAGGCCCGAAATACTCTACACCTATTTGCGAAGGTATTGGTTGAAAAACTAGGACAGAGTTGTTTTGAAAAATTACGCGAATTCCTCCACCTTGGGGTCCAAATCCTAGTCGATTCCTGCTGGAGCGCAGGAACCGATAGATGGCCCTAATTTGCCTCCCATTAATGATAATATCTTCACGTGTGCTGACTTGAGTTTTGGTAAGACATAAATGAAGTAGAGAAATGATAAAGAAGCTTGTTTGTACTTTCATTGATTTTCTTATGGCCACTTATGATTTGCGCAAAACTTAGCCCATTGTGGTGGTAACGGAGGGCACTTAAGAGGGATGTTGTTTGGAGGATAGCCTAGCGTTCCATTTAGATATGAGCAGATCTGCCTAACTTCTTGACACTGGGGTGACAAATTATTGGCACATATTTGGCCGGTGCCTCCGAAAGAGTTTAAAAGGCACCTTAACTGAGGCAAAAGCGCTGGGCACTCAGCAGCACTCTGATTAGTATTATTCAACAGGCCGTCTTTACAAAATACAGTTGCGGTGTGTGTTTTGTATTGATGGCAATGCACATTTTCATGTTGAACTATGCAACTAAATAGCCCTGGGGGGTCCCCTGGGTAAGGAGTGTGACAAATCGTGCAAGGACACAAGGTTTTCGTCACCCCATGTGGTAAATGCAATTTGTCGCAAGGGTTTGAGCAACCAGCATTGCCGCTTGGGTCGGAATAATTAATCGGATCAGAGTAAACATAGACATACGCCTTTTCTGTAGGCCATGTCGCATCGACTGTTTGCCACTGGCTCAAGTTGGGTTTAAGAGATCTGGCCCTTATATATATTCCTCCCCAGGAATCTGCACAGTATCCAAATGCTCCGACAAATCCAAACGGTGTAGAGCTTTCGCCAACATGAGTTCTCTGTTCTCCGTATGGCCACCAATTATAAGTATCTGTTATTCCACTTCTACTTGCAAGTTTTGCTGTTGAGCCGACAGGATCGAGGATATAGTCAAGGTCATCCCCGTTCCGGGTCTCGGAAATGAGCTCACCCTGTATTGTTAAGTAGTTGGCAATCGACATGAACTAGCTCCTCTGTTGCAGATATTCGCCGCCGTCCCAAACGTTGGTCAAAATAGGCTCGTTTGGGCCTATGCTGGACCTACGTAGGCCATCGAGGCCTTGGTACGTGTAAGTGAAAAGGCCAACGGGCGTGTTTGCAGTGAGGAGCTTATTTTCCCCATCATACGTGTAGGTTGATAGAACACCGTTTAGATTCTCGCCAAGGAGATTTCCCGCTTTGTCTTGAGTATATGTGGTAACGGCGGCCCCTTGGGTCATGTTTGCAATCGCATTGACTGCATGATAGGTCATCGTCATGGGCAACGTTCCTTGGTGCCACTTCAAGGTTGTGTTATAGACTGAATCGTAGGCGAATGTCGCGTAACCTCCAGGTGTTTGTTGCCCAGTGAGTCTGTAGTTGTCGTCGTACGTCCAGCTAGTCAAAACACCGTCTTGAAGTCTGGCCATCCTATTTGCGACGGGGTCGTATGTGTCGATGAATGTGGCGATGGGAACTGTGCCGGAATACTCTATTTGCGTCGCCGTTGGCGGCCGAATTGTCAATACGGTGGTGTACAACGCCGACCTATTGTTTGGACTTTTGGCAAGACCATCACCCTGGATTAGGGCTACTTGATCGCCGTTGTCTTTTTCGAATAGATACCATCCGTCGAGACCAATAGAAGATGATGTGTCCGAATAACCATCCAAAGTCAGCCTCGGCCTTGCAATTTTTAACGCGTCACTTGTGGGCAATTTGTACACGCAAGTTGTGACCTCCTTGCCCCCGGAAGATCCTCCAATTAATTTATGCATTCCCTCGACGGTCGTGAGCTGACAAGTGAGCGGTTTCATTGGCGACATGAAGGAGTTGCTTCCGATCTGATTCGAAAATACGATGACGGCTAGAGAAGCTGCTACTAAGAAGATCGAAAACGCAAGGCCTGTGAAGATTCGCTTGATCATTGCTTTGTGGATGCCTAGCTAGCGAATTGACTTATGGGGGCAACTGGAACCGTTGTGTGGTTTAATCACCGACTACAATACGGTGAAAACCATTCGAGGTTTCGACCAATCGCTTAGCGAGATTGGTCCTGATACGCCAGAGCGTCGCTCGGGTTTTGTGGGATTGCCGAGTGAGGAGAGGATCAAGCGCTCCTTCAGAGCTTGGGTTTTGTGGGGGGCTCGAAACCTGGGCCTGAGGCTTCGCCTTCCACCCAGGCTGGTATTAGGGCGCCCCTTTGGGCTTGAGTTGGGAGGGGCGCCGTGACCTGGGCCTATGGCTACGGTGAACCGAATAGGTTGTATCTCGTAGAGATTCCGTACGTTAGCCCACGGTTGTCACACAAGCGCGTGGCTACCGTGGGTGGGGACGGTGTTTCGAGTCCTACCTCGTAGAGGTTGCGTAACCAAAGCCGAGGCTGTCTCTTCCTTCAAGGAACGGACGGTTACAGCTCGGGTACGCAACCTGTAACGAGGTAGGTAACTTGTCCATGCCGATCCTCCGGTAGCTCCGCTCGCGCGGTCCAACCGGGGGCTAGCGTACGTAACCTCTACGAGGTATCCGGAAAAGAACCTCCCGCCGATTCATTTCGGGCTCACCCATTTTCATCCCCGGCGGTGAACTCCGTTCACGCGTTCTAGGCTGGTATTAGGACGCCTTTTTGAGGGTGCAGGCCAGTTGTGCAGCGGTGACGGATCCGGAGGAAGCTGTGTGTCATCCGAATGGAGCAGAACGTCCTTCGTCAACTAACGTGAATCGTTCTCGAGCGCTTAGGCGGCTTGTGGTTGCGCTGGCGCGGGTTTCTTCAGACGCTTCGATATCCACTTCGTCATTCGGACCTCTAGCAGTTGGTAGCTCACCCAGCTAACAAGCGGCACCAGGGTGAGCGTTGCGATCACAAAGAAAACCAAAGCGCCGGTCGGGCCCACCTTTGGTTCCAGCTTGCCGGCGATCGATCTCAGAGGGTCCATCACGAACGGATGGATCAGGTACATGCTGTAGCTGATCGTGCCTAGGAACAGGAATAGCCTCGACTGGAGAATCTTGGCTAGGACTCCCTGCTCAGCCACGATGGTGTAGAAGAACAGAAGCGCGAAGGGGAGCGCGAAGCCGTAGCGGTAGCCGAAGGAGAACGCCGCGATGAGGAACGCGGCCAGGCCGACTAACGTCGCCAAGATCTTGTCCGGTTTCCACTGCGTCTTGGTCCAGATGAAGTAGCTGGCGACTCCGACTAGGAAGAAGAGGCTGTATCCGCGGAAGAACAGGAACAGTCCGGTAGCCACGGCGAAGGTGGCGAACAGGATCACGGACACGGCTTTGTTCTTTTGCCAATTGGTCGTGGCGATGAACGCAACCGCAGCCAATACGTAAAACAGCGCCTCAAAGCTCAAAGACCAAGCGTTCTTCTGAGCGATGGGCAGATCCAGGTTGACGCCTGGCAAGAAGAATAGATTCGAAAAGAAGTGACCGGCGTAGGCGACCGGATCGTGTTTCAACTTGCCCATCCACTCGTAGTTCACTGCGACGCCTACGGTGAACATGATGAGGTGAAGCAGCGCGAACACCGGATAGATTCGGATCGCGCGATTTTTCGCGAACACGCCGGCGTCCGCATGTTTGATCAGGCTTTGAACGATCAGAAAGCCGGAGATGCAGAAGAAAACGGCTACGCCAAAGGTTCCTAGGTCATTGAGCAGGCGGTCTACCGGACCACTGCCAGTGACCTTCGGGACAAACCCTTTCTCTTGGGCCATCAGGTGGATGTGAAACAGCACCACGATGCCGGCTGCAAAGCCCCTTAAACCGTGAATCGAACGGTTGAGTTGCGACTCTCTACGGACCGGCTTCGGAGAAACGGTCGGTTCCGTGGTATCGGGAGTCATCGTCGCGTGCGCCATACAAACTCGTTGGCCCTCCTCGATCTTCGAAGAGCGCTCCCCAAGCTGGGGAGCCGCACCGGCGCGGATAATGGATTGTACACTACCGCTCCTTTGCGGCAATCGATTTGTTCAAATTCTACTACCGGCTTTTTAACAATAGGGAAGACTTAAAGAAACTTAACCATTAGGCCAGTGCCATGGGCATGATCACGCAGAAATAGCCGTTGTCGTCGTCGACTGGGCGGAAAACTGCTGCCCTCGAGCTCTCGGTCATCTCGATCCTGACTCCAGGACCGCGAATCGGCGCCAAGGCGTCTTGCACGTATCTGCCGTTGAAGGCGATCTCGACCTCTCCGTTCTGGGCGACCATCGGCACCTCTTCCTTGGCTTCTCCTTTCTCTTCGGAGTGAGCGGAAAGAAAGATCTGATCTTCGGCGCCTTTGAACCGGACGCGGTTCGCGTTGTCGCGCGCCAAGATCATGGTGCGCTTCACCTTCTCGAGAAGCTGATCGGACTCGACACTCCATGAGCGAGTGCATTCGCTTGGAATGACCCGCTGCCAGTTGGGGTAGGTGCCGGCCAGGAGTTGCGAGATCACTTTGGCGCCGTTCGCCTCGACGCCCAGTCGTTCCGCTCCGAAAAGGATCTGAACCTCTTCGTCGTCTGCGATCGGCAAAGCCTTGATCGCTTTGAGCGCCTTTTCAGGTACGACCGCGCTAACTTCGGAACCGATTCCCGATTGTTCGATTCTTCGAACCGCCAATCGATGCGTGTCGGTGGCAACTAGCGTGAGGATCTGGCCGTCGTAGTTGAACAGAACGCCTGTGAGCACCTGACGGTGAGTGTCCGAGGACACCGCGTAGATTACTGAGTCCACGGAGTCGCGCAGGAGGCCCATGCGCATATGGAGCTCACTTTCGCCGCCAAAATCGGGCGGCTCGGGGAAGTCGAATGCGTCGAGCGAGAGCATGCGGTATTCGCTGGCGCCCTGCGTCATGAGAACGCCTTGCGCGTCGATGGTGCGGAGCTGGATGTCGCCATCCGGCATTGAGGAAACAAGATCGACTAGCAGGCGAGCTTGGAGGCAGATGGCGCCTGGCTCGGCGACGGCGCAAGCGACGGTGCGCTCGGCCCACATCTCTCCGTCGCAGCCGAGCACGCGGATACCGCTGCCGTCCGCCTCAATTTTTAGGTTCTGAAGGATAGTGACCGAGGTGCGAACGCTGCTAGCTGCCGCAGCAGCCGAGATCGCCTCGAAAAACTCCTTGCGTGGGACGTCAAACTTCATTTACGATGCATCCAGTGTAGCCAATCTCGGCGTTAGCCCTGCATCGGCAGATAGTATTGGAGGTGCGCTGGGTCTGGGCTGCGCTGTTCGATGGCGGCGCCTCGCGCGTACATTTTCATCAACACCCGCTGATAAGACTCTTCCGTAAACTCTGCGCTCGGTGTCTCCTTCAAGAGATCGACCGTTTTTCTCAGGCTCGCCATGTCTCGGCTAAGTTCGGGATCGTTGAACGCGGCCATGTCCATTTGATCCTCTAACTCGGACGAAAGCTCTCGACCGGCGTATAGGTCGACCAGCTTTCGATAAAATTCGCTGTCCATCCAGCAGGAACTTCCCTACTCCGCCAGTCTCGTCGGTAGCGACCAGCGCCATGATCTGATACCTTCCTGTCTTTTTAACTTCGAAGGGTAGGTTCAACTCGGAGCCGACGTTGGCTCCAGTCCACTCCAAGTCCTTGTCGCCATGAAGCCCGTTTTCCTTAACCACCTCGATTTTTCCGCTATCGGGTGGAGGAATCTTCAAGTCCTCCGCCTCGATAAACGTTCTGTAATCGAAGGGCAGCCGTTCGGGTCCAGCGGGCCAAGGCTCGACCGAATTGATGCCGCCAACCTGATACCAGAATGCCGCAGACGAATATTCGTCTGGACGGTCGACATTGTTGTGCTCTTCTCCCTTCGAGTCGACGCCAACGCCCATATGCTGCATCTCGACCCGAAGGCTGCGCGTGAAGTTGATCGGATCCGGAACGTGCCAACGGTAGCAACTGGCTCTGCCGCCAGCGAAACCACCCTCGAAAACCGAGCATCCGGAGAATGGCCCGCTTGATCGCCGTAGGGCCCACGCTTCCCCGAAGTAGTCCTCAAATCCAGTGCCGCGAAGAGTTGGCTCCTTGCCACCGTCGATGTAAAAGTAGTCGTTCCCCTCGCCGAACCAGCCGTCGCGAGTGGAACGTACGCTCAACACCGTGCCGACATACTTGCCGCGTCCTTTGATATCCGCGATCACGTAACGCCCAGGCCCACATGGAAACTCCTGTCGATATTGGCAGTGAAAGTAAGGCGCATCGGACGGCTCCTTCCCGTAGGTTCCATCCACCTGGTAGTAGAAACACCACGTCGCCAAAGAGCCATCGTTCGAAACGGTGACTCGCGCCGATCTCCGAAACGGCATGACCCAGTAGCATGAACGAGCTCGCCCCTCGGCAGAAACGTGAACTGGCAGCGAATCGACGTTCTCATCCAGCCCATGTCCGACCCCAAAGAAGTCTCCAATCGGACACTGCACGCTGGGAGTGGTTTCGCCGTCCCAGTAGATCCGCAGCGTCATCAACCTCGAATAGCCAGGCTCCGAAGGCAGCACCGTCATCCAAATTCTTCGGATTGCTCCAGGTCCCTTGATATCGGCAAGTGTCAACGTCTGACCTGGCAAGATCGCTTTGAAGTCCACGTTTGAACGCTGCCAATCGGTGTTCGTCGAAGAGAACCGAAAGTTCTTGTCACCGCTTAGTCTGACTAAACCTTCCAGCCCCTGAGCGTGAGCGCACATCGCCGAGAATATGAAGAGCGCGACAGTGATAGCAATGGCTCTCGTAAACATATTCCCCCTATTCGACATGGTTACTCTTAGCGCCGCCGAAGTATACAACGTGTCTCTGTCCCTCTATGTTCGAAGATCAAAAGCCCAAAGACTGTTCTAAGCGAAGGCCTTACCGAAGAGACCCGTCAGAAACCCAATAATGTGTTTGTTGCGCAAAGCGTGATTGGTTTCACGAAATCGGCGTCGATGTCCCGAACCGACGAAGAATATCTAGGGTCGTATGGGAGTACCCGGCGCGAAGTATCGCGTGGGGTGGTTACCTTTACAGATACGGTTGAGATGGGACCCCTATCGAGTGATGGGAATATGGGTGCGGCCCATGCCGCCGACGTTATCGTTGTTGAAGACAACGATAACGATGCGCGCATGACGGTGATGGCGCTCAAGAAGATTCAACCATCGCTGACCGTTCAAGTGATCGTAGACGGAGCTCTTGCGGTCGAGGCGCTTACAGGTCCCCGAGCCCTACGCCCGAGACTCGTCTTTCTGGACCTGAAACTGCCCAAGATCGGAGGCCTAGAAGTTCTCAGAGCGATCAAGGCCGATCCGACTTCAAGCGGCCTTACGGTGATGGTGCTCACATCCTCCGACGAGCCCAAAGACGTTGCGCGCGCGCACGAGCTGCGCTGCGATCGCTACCTGTGCAAGCCGATCGACATGCACGAATACTTACAGGTGGTTCGAGAGGCGGCGACCCCGTTCCTGATGTCAGCCGTTTGCCACGCGGGCTGCTAGTTCAAGACGCGATCGACCTTGTAACCGCGCTTTTGCAGAATCGCAACGATCCCATCTGGTCCGAGGTAGTGTGCGCAACCCACCACGAAGAAGCATTTCTTCCCGCTTTTGAGGCACTTCTCGGCCACATCGGCCATGTGGGGATTGCGGTCTTCGAGCATTGAGCGCTCGACGCTCATGAGATCCTTGGGATATGTTTTTTCGCTTCCAGACAGTTCGGACTCGATCGGCTTGGTATCTCCTGCGATCCACGCGCTCTCGATCTCCTTAGTTCCATCCGATCCCGTCCCGGTGGGTTGCGTAACCGTGTAATCCAACAGCTCTACTTGTTGCTTGATCGGAATCGACGAAAGCATTTTTAGTTGAAACTCGAGAGATTCGACGTTTACGATCTTCTTGCTGCCAGCATGGTTTAGGAAATACACGTCGATGCCCTCGGGGGCGTTCATGGCGCTCTTCATGGAGGGGGGGATGCTGACCACCGCAAATGCCAGCCAAGGCTTCATCAGCGCAAACTCATCTAACTCCATCGAATTCTTTTTCGCATACTTGGTGAGATCGGCTTTGGTCTTGGCATCCACGTGCTTCCATAGCGAATCTCCGTTCGTATAGATGCCCTCCTGAGCGAGCAACTGCGTCGCTTCGCCCATCGCCTTGTTGACGTCGAATTCAACCTCCAACTCATCGGCCTCATGGAACGCCTTGAGCATGTAAGGCGGCAGCGGATACATCTTCTTGGTGGCCATATGCACCGAACCAACCATATATATGGTGTTCTGGCCATCGGAGACCTCCCACATCCAACCTTTTGGGTAGCTCTCCGGGGCTTTCGGCGCCTGGGACCCAAAGGCAAAGGCCGCCCCTACGCCAACCAGCATTGCCGTCGCGAGCTTACAGAAACGAGTGAGGTTCACAGGTGCTCAAGTTTGACATCTCCCATCCTCCCTCCGTTCTCAAGGCCCAGGCCTCCTAACCATTCAAAGGCATTTTCCAAAGCGCTTGCTTTAACTCGCTCTCATGCGTCAGCCAAATGCAGTGAGGCGCCTTAGGGATCAAAAGGAACTCGGCGCTTCTCATCAGCCGAGCCACTTGCTCAGCTGGCCAAGATGGCCGAATATCACGCTCCCCATAGATGAACAGCCCGGGAATAGTCGACTCGGAAACCCTTCTTAACAAGTCGGGCCGCTTGATATACCGCCGCCAGGACGCCACTCCTTGCTTATTGACCTCCAGATTCCAAGGAAACTCAAACTCTGGCACCGGGTCCAGTTCAGTACCCACACCATTCTCGTACGCCTCTTTCCATTCCCGGTCGTTCTGAACGCCTGTTCCCGAGATGTACAGAAGTGAATACACCCGGTCGGTATGCTCAAGCGCGTAAGCCAGTGAGAGATCGGCGCCCCAGGAATGACCTCCGATCGAAATGCGATCAAAGCCGTACGCAGCCCGGATCGATTCGATATCGTTGAGCGCGGTCTCCAGATCGTAGGGACCTTCGGAACACGATCGCCCACACCCGCGTTGCTCCCAACGGATGACGGTCATTCGGTCCTCAAGCATCGCGCCTACGGGCCCAACGTAGTCGCAGCATCCAGGCCCGCCGCTGCAAAAGATCAGTGGCGGCCCGGCGCCGCCACACGAAGTCCAAAGGGTTGCGCCGTCTGTGCAAGTGACTCGGCGTTCCATATTAAAGAGAACCTACCGTTCGGGGAGGTTTGACGTTGGCGTTAGGCTGTCTTCACCCTCTTCCCCACGTTTCCTCCTTTTGAATCGGAATTCAAAAGGGGGAAACGTGGGGAAGAGGGTCAGACGGCGTCTCGTCGCCTACAGCCCTTCGAAAGCAAGTCCTCGCGAACCGAGTATCCGAAAAACTTCCACCCATAGAGAAAACCTATGATTCCCTCATGTCTAATTTCCTAGAAACGCGCCAATAAAAGAATTTGGACCTTGAATCCGCAAGCATTGGCCCTATCCGCGAAAATACTAGGAAAACAGAGTGAAAGAACCCGGTGAACAGGAAGCAATAGAACGGGGAGCGATGTTAAACTATCCACCCGCGCATCGTTATAGCCGTTGCGCCCGTCCTTCCCTATGCCGAATGACGCACTGCGAGATTCGCTGGTCGAGAAGCGCTGGCTTAACACCCTTTCCAAGGGTGATCCCAGTGGCTTGGGTGGAATTTACGAACTCTACGGAGAGCGGATTTTTCGCTACGCCTACCGAATGCTCGGCAATCGCACGGACGCCGAAGACGTCACGGCGGAGACATTCCTCCGCGTCCTGCGCAGATCGCGCGAGCTTCGCTCGGACGGCGCATTCCGCACCTGGCTGTTCCGCATCACGCGGAACCTCTGCATCGACAAAATGCGGCAGCAGAAACTCTTGGAACTGCCGCTTGACGCTCAATATTCCGGAGCCGAAGAGCGCTCGACGTTG
>Ga0206876_1120_pt1 | contig 21665 bp, 28 predicted proteins | sample Alteio_BWOrgCont_10_FD_152619 | JGI IMG/M metagenome (GOLD analysis project Ga0206876, IMG submission 152619) | Enriched cells from forest soil in Barre Woods Harvard Forest LTER site, Petersham, Massachusetts, United States -... | ecosystem: Environmental > Terrestrial > Soil > Temperate forest >...
GGCCCGATGCGCGAAAAGAGAAATAGCATTACCGATGCCGACGTCATTAAAGTAATCGAAGAGGGTAGTGCCAAAGCAAAAGAATACGCAGTAAAGAAGATGGAGGATGTCAGGAAGAAGGTTGGTGTAACTCTATAAAAACAGAATCGCTCACCGAGGGGTTGATGAGCAACTCCGTTGGTGAGCGATGATTCAGAAGTCCGAAGACTCCTCGCGGGCAAGCTGGTTGGCCGGCTGGACGTCCCAGCCATCAGGAACGGCATCACCGACCCTCAGACCAGAATGATTTGGTGACTCGACGAAATAAAAATTCGAGCCTCTCTTCTCAGCCAAACCACCACCTTGCGTGCCATAGACCGGAATATCGTACTCTTTCTCAGCCATTGAGGCCTCCTGGTTGGAACTACGGATAATATTCTACCTTTATACATCCATTTGTCAAGTTAATACTGTAAAGCAAAATAAGGATTTTTTTGATACGATGAGGAAGTAATTGTATGCAACGAACACTCATTGGGAAGCTGGGAGAGAAAAAAGGTCAGGAAGTAACCATTAAAGGGTGGGTCAGCGTACGCCGCGACCAAGGCAAGATGGTATTTTTTGATTTCAGAGACAGGAGCGGCACGGTGCAGGGCGTTGTGTTGCCGACATCTGCCGCTATTGAGACAGCAAAAGAAGTGCGTAACGAATATGTCGTGCAGGTGGACGGCAAAGTAAATGCCCGTCCAGAGAAAAATGTTAACACAAAAGTGCAGAACGGCGATATTGAATTGGAACTTACAGGCCTCACTGTTTTAGCAAAGGCAGAGCCATTGCCATTCGATATGTCATTAGACGGCTACAATTTAGATCTTACAACCGAGCTCGACCACCGCGCGCTCACACTGCGCCATCCGCGCTTGCAGGCGATCTTTAAAGTGCAGGCTGTTATCATCGATTCCTTCCGCGAATACATGAAGTCGCAGGACTTTTTCGAATTTCAAGCACCTGCGATTACACCCGCAACTGCTGAGGGTGGCGCGGAAGTATTCCAAGTCGACTATTTCGACAAAAAAGCATATCTCACGCAATCACCGCAGCTCTACAAACAAATCGTCATGACTGCGTTTGAACGCGTCTTTTCCGTAAACAAAGTCTTCCGCGCAGAGCCATCTGCAACAACTCGCCACATCACTGAAATCGTTTCGCTCGATGCCGAGATGGCATTTATCGAATCGTGGCGCGATGTGCGCGACATGTCGGAAGAAACAGTGCGTTTTGTTTTGAACGAAGTGCAACGGAAATGTGCAAAAGAGCTTGAACTGTTGGGTGCAACTCTGCCTGTAATGATAGACGAGACGCCGACCCTAAGCCTCACTGAAGCGTTTGAAAAACTCGGAGTGCCTGCCGACAAAGATTTAAACCCAGAACAGGAACGTAAACTTTGTGAAATAGTAAAAGAAGAAACAGGTTCAGACTTTGTATACGTCTACGGCTACCCGACAATGAAGAAGCCCTTCTACGTATATCCGAACCCAGAGAACCCAGAGTTCAACGAGGGTATGGACCTTCTGTGCCGCGGCATTGAGTGGCTGTCGGGCGGCCGCCGCGTAAACGACTACGCCCAGCTTATGCAACATGTTGAAAAATGGGGGATGGATCCAAAAAAAGTTGAAATGTTTTTGGAAGCCTTCCGCTATGGAGTACCTCCGGAAGGTGGTTTCGCTTTGGGTGCCGAGCGTATGACCATGCAGATCCTTGGATTGAAAAACATCCGCGAAGCAACCCTTTTCCCCCGCGACATGAACCGCATCGACATGCCGTTATCGGATAACGAAATAAAATAATACATATGAAATTCCAACCTACGGCTGATAAAAATGCGGTCAAAATAGAACTTGTTGAAGGTAGTTTGAACCGTTTTAATGGGAAGACTTTGAACGTTGCGTATGGTGACAAAAAACCTCTTACACGTCGGAAGTTTGTATTGTTTACACGCAAAATAGTGAGCGTTGCAAAACAGAATCGTCTCAAATCTATTTCGGTAGATTTCAAAGATTTAAAATCACTCGCACCAAAGGATTTTTCTGATGCAGAAATAGCAAAAGTTGCGACTATCTCTTTCGTGATGGCCAACTACGAACACAACACATATAAACGTGTGCCGAAGGATGGATTCGCAAGTGTTGAGGTCGTCTGCCTACCAAATATTTCAAAAGAGGGAATAGAAGGTGCGAAGGTTGGGCATTGGACGGGTGAAGAAGTAAATGCTGCACGCGAACTAAGCAATACACCAGGTGGTGATTTAACTCCAAAGCAATTTTCTGCACTCGCAAAAAAAGTTATCAAGGGTGCAAATACGAAGGTCACTGTCTTGGGACGCCGTGAGATGGAAAAACTCGGCATGGGCGGCGTTGTTGGCATCGGCAAAGGTTCAGATAACGAACCTCAGTTTGTTATTGCCGAATATTGGGGTTTACCTCGAGCAAAGTCGAGAGGCGCAGGCAGCCCTTCGACAAGTTCAGGGCGACCAGTAGTACTGGTCGGCAAAGGAGTTACCTTTGATTCAGGCGGTTTGAACTTGAAACCAGGCGACCATATGTACGAAATGCACATGGACATGTCAGGAGGCGCTGCTGTATTACACACTGTTGCGCTTGCCGCAAAACTTAAAATAAAAGCAAATGTTGTCGCACTTATTCCAACTGTTGAAAATATGCCAGGGCAAAATGCAGTACGCCCCGGTGACATGCTCAAGTCTATGTCTGGCCGATATATAGAAGTATTGAACACAGACGCAGAGGGCCGCGTCATACTCTCCGACGGCATTACATACGCTAAAAAATTTAATCCTGCAGTTGTTGTGGATGTTGCAACACTCACCGGTGCAGTTTTGGGCGCACTTGGCCTCCAGGCATCGGGTATTATGAGCAACGACCAGAAACTTGAGGATACGCTCCGTGAACTTGGAGAAGAAAGCGGTGATTATGTCTGGCCATTCCCGCTGTGGGAAGAATACGAGGAGATGACCAAGGGTATGTTTGGTGATGTGCCCAACATCTCGACCGACGGCAACAGCCGTTACGGCGGAGTCATCGCAGGCGGCATGTTCCTCCGCGAATTTGCCAAAGATCTCGACTGTCCGTGGGCCCACATCGACATGGCATCGCGCATGACCTCCCACCCTTCTGAATTCCTTGCCAAAGGCGCTGTCGGCGCACCCGTCCGCCTCCTCTTCGCACTCGTTGAAAAGTATGCCAACACCCCTGCACGTAAAAACTGATGTTTTTGAAGGGCCGCTTGAGCTCCTCCTTGAACTGATTGAAAAACGTAAACTACTCATTAACGATGTGTCGTTGGCTGCAGTTACCGACGAATATATTTCGTATATCGGAAACCAAGCCGAGTTGCCGGTCGGGGAGACCGCCGAATTTGTTGCGCTTGCAGCAACGCTCCTACTCATCAAGTCGCGTTCGTTGTTACCGAGTTTGGAAATTTCCCCAGACGAATCACGCGATATCAAAGAGCTCGAATATCGCCTTGCACTTTATCAGCTCATAAAAGAAGCGGCGCGCGAATTAGCCAAAGCAACAAACGCACAGCCTTTGTTTGAAGGGAATACACCCGCGCCCGAACCACTCTTTATTTTTGATACGTCTATCACGCCAGACTCATTGCGAGCTGCAGCGCAGGCATTGATTGAAGAATTTCCGAAAGCTATCGCACTTCCGAAAGTTGCGGTTAAAAAAATTGTCTCGCTCGAGGACATGATACAGAGGTTGGCAGGGCGTGTTTCGTCCGCATTTCGACTTTCATTTAAGGAATTCTCTGGCATAGGAAAAGGTCAGCGAGAACATGCGAAGCACGAAATAATTGTGAGCTTTTTAGCGCTCTTGGAACTCGTGAAGCAGGGTATAATCAAGGCAAATCAGGGCGAGCACTTCAGCGATATCGTGCTTGAGTCTGATTCCGTATCTACCCCGTCGTATGAATGAACAAAATCTTGCAGTACAAATAGAAGGATTGCTATTCGCGCTCGGACGACCTCTTTCGCGGCCTGAGTTGATAAAAATGACAGCTGTGGATTTGCACGCAATCGAGCAGGCGCTTGCCGCCATCCGTGATAGAACTGGGAAGGGGGGTGTCGTATTGGTTGATGATGGGAAGATGGTCGAACTACGCGCAGCACCGGAAGCCGCCGAGCTGATAGAGAAAGTTCGTAAGGAAGAATATTCTCGCGAAATAGGGAAGGCCGGGCTCGAAGCACTGGCGGCAATAATTTACCGCGGGCCTGTCAGCCGCAGCGATATCGACTTTATCCGCGGCGTTAATTCCTCGCAGACCCTGCGCACCCTGCTGATGCGTGGGCTTGTGCGCAAAATCCCAAATCCACGTGACGAGCGTTCATTTTTGTATGAAGCAACAACTGAACTATTGGCGCAGATGGGTGCAACACACAGCCGTGACCTCCCAGAATATGACATTGTTAAAGAAAAATTGAATGCACTTGAAGCATCGTATAAAAATGAAACAATTTAGACTCACTCATCCGTTTATTTCTGCGACAGGAGCATTGCTTCTGGCTGTTATTGCATTTGTAAGCGGAGTAACTGCAGTTTCGTTGCTTAGCAACGTCGGCGCACCTGCAGAGACCGCTATTGCGGCAACTGCAGCATTCCCCGCACCGCTTGTACTTGATCCAAACACGCTGCTTGCAAAAGCTGCCGTCGTGTATGACCCCACGACCGGGAGAATTTTGTATGCAAAAAATTCCCAAACTCCTCTGCCGCTTGCATCACTTACCAAATTGATGACCGCCACTACGGTACTCACCTATAATAGTGGAAACCCATCCGTTACTATCAGCCCGGACGAGTTGCTGCAGGGCGGCGACGCAGGAGACTTGGGATTTCAGGCGGGAGACACGATACTTCTGTCAAACCTCTTACAGATGGGACTCATTGCTTCTTCCAATAATGCGATGCAGGCGGCTGCTTCCACACTGGGGCCCGAGTATCTAGAGACCATGAAAAAGACGGCGGATAGCCTTGGCCTCTCGGACATGCAATTTTATAATCCAACAGGTTTGGACATGAGCACCACAACTGCTGGTGCGTATGGTTCGGCATACGATATGGCGCGCCTGGCCGCCTATTTTTCAGAAAACTATCCGCAGTATTTTGATCTCACAACACAGTCGCATGTTTCAATACCGGACGGAAACCATACGCTTACCGCCGCCGCTACCGCAGTACCGCTTGAAAACATCCCGGGGCTCATAGGAGCAAAAACGGGGTACACCGACTTGGCCGGAGGTAACCTTGTTGCCGTGTTTGATATTGAGGTCGGGCATCCACTCGTTGCAGTTGTACTTGGCTCGACTGAAGACGGTCGCTTCAGTGACATGCAGACGCTTATACAAGTGGCACGCGCCCAAACATCATCATTATGAACACGGCCGAGATAATGCGCATATTTATACCGACGACGATTGCCTTTTTAATTGGCATCGGTGTCACACCGTTTCTCACGCACTTTTTATATCAGCGAAAATTATGGAAGCCCAAGGCTGGCAAGGTCGCGTTCGATGGCACGCCTGCCGAAGTCTTCAACCAACTGCATCAGGCACGCGACGTAGGCACGCCGCGCTTTGGCGGAGTCATCGTGTGGGGAAGCGTGCTTTTGACTGCAGGGCTCCTGTCGCTTCTTTCCGTACTCTTTCCTGATGCATTCAGCAGCCTCGCATTTATCAGCCGCAATCAGACATGGGTGCCGTTTGCAGCACTTGTAGCCGGGGCACTTGTCGGGCTGATTGACGACCTTTTTGAGGTGCAGGGCAAGGCGGGGTTAAAACTCCGTGTCCGGTTGTTTATCGTTGCAGTTATAGCGCTTGGCTGTGCCTTGTGGTTTTACGACAAGCTCGGCGTGTCGTCGATTTCATTTCCGTTTGTACCGCAAGCCGTGGAATTGGGCCCGTGGTTCGTGCTCTTCTTTGTACTCACCGCGCTCTTTATATATGCTGGCGGTGTTATCGACGGGATCGACGGGCTTGCTGGCGGGCTCTTTGCAATCATGTTCGCGGCATATTCAGGCATCGCATTTTTTCAAAACCAGCTCGACATTGCGGCACTCTCGGGCGCCATTGCCGGCGGCCTCTTGGCATTTTTGTGGTTCAATATCCCGCCCGCCCGCTTTTATCTTTCAGAAACGGGCACCATGGGCCTGACTCTGGCGCTTGTCGTTATCGCATTCCTCACCGATACGCTGGGGCACGGCAAGGGTGTCAGCGTCCTTCCTATTATTGCGCTGCCCCTCGTCGCGACAGTCATATCAAATCTTCTGCAGATATTTTGGAAAAAAGTATTTAAGAAAAAATTACTCAAAATTGCCCCCTTGCACCACCACTTCGAGGCAATAGGTTGGCCCGCATACAAGGTCACGATGCGCTACTGGATAGTCGGGGTCTTGGCAGCTATTATCGGCATGAGTATCGCGCTCTTGTAACATGGCCTTGCATACAAAAAAAGCCGATGCTCCATTTTTTCTTACAACCGCCGCGTTAGTCGTATTTGGACTATTGATATTTACCTCGGCAGCACTCGGGCAGCTTGCCCGCGACGGCGCATCATTTACTTCTGTGGCAACAAGCCAGATATTGCTTGGCTTTGTATTGGGCAGCGTCCTACTCTACATACTTTCTCGGATAGACTATCGGCTTTGGAGGCGCTACACGCCATATTTGTTCGGCATAGCGATGGCACTGACACTCTTAACGTTCGTCCCGCACATCGGGCTATCCTTGAAGGGCGCGTCGCGTTGGATAGTTATCGGAGGCCTTTCGTTCCAACCAGAAGAGGCGTTAAAATTTACCACCATTCTTTTTTTGGCGGCAGTATACGCGGCACGATTTAAAAAAACTGACACGATTAAAAGCGGCATTCTGCCCCTCCTTCTCATTACGGGGAGTTCGGCCTGCATACTTATAGTCCAACCCGACACTGCCGGCGTCATCATCATTGGTATGGCTTCGGCCGGCATGTTGTTTGCCGCAGGAGGGCGCGTAGCACATTTATTTTTACTCATGCTAATCGGGGTGCTCGCCATAGTAGCCGCAGCATTTGTGTATCCGCACGTGGCGGCACGTATCAAAACCTACATGGACCAGTCGGCCGACCCTCAGGGCTCGGGGTACCAAGTTGAACAGTCCCTCATTTCAGTTGGCTCTGGGGGCCTTTTAGGGCAAGGGTTCGGTCAAGGGGTTGAAAAGTTCTCCTACCTCCCCGAACCGATAGGGGACTCTATTTTTGCCGTCGCGGGTGAGGAGTTCGGGTTTGTTGGGAGCACGCTACTGGTCCTTTTGTTCGCCATATTTGGCATTCTGGGCCTGCGTATCGCGGCGCGGGCACCCGACCCGTTTGGTGGACTGCTTGTTGTGGGGCTTGTTATACTCATTGTGGGGCAATCATTTTTTAACATTGCCTCGACCATTGCGCTTGTACCCCTTGTCGGCGTCCCGCTTATTTTTGTATCCCACGGAGGCACGGCACTTGCACTGTCCTTGGCCGAAGTAGGCATAATACTGAGCGTCTCGAGGCACATGCGCGCATCCAATTCATGAAAATACTTTTTACGGGCGGAGTAACCGGCGGACATTTTTACCCGATCATTGCCGTCGCCGAAGCGATGCACGACAGCGTGCGCGAAAAAAAACTTCTCGAGCCGAATTTATATTTCGCCGCACCCGACCCGTACGACCAAGAGATGCTTGTGGCACAAAATATTATTTTCGTCCCGACATCGGCAGGGAAGATACGTCGTTATTTTTCCATACTAAACTTTTTTGATTATTTTAAGACGGCGTGGGGCATCGCGCGCTCGATTATTCGTATCTTCTTTCTCTATCCTGACGTTGTCTTTGGCAAGGGCGGATACGGCAGCTTCCCGACGCTTCTTGCTGCAAAATTGTTCCGCATACCGGTTGTCATACACGAGTCCGATGCAATACCCGGCCGTGTAAACGCATGGGCGGCAAAGTTTGCGGTAAAGATAGCAATATCATATCCGGAAGCCGCGCAGTATTTCCCCGAACACAAGGTCGCCTTCACCGGCAACCCGATACGCAAGGCGGTGCTCCTACCCGCACGCGAAGGAGTCCATGAATTTTTGAAATTGGAAAAAGATATTCCAATAATTTATGTCACGGGCGGCTCGCAGGGGGCAGAGGCCTTGAACGAAGCCATACTTGCGGCACTCCCACAGCTTGTTGAAAAATATCAAATAGTTCACCAAACTGGCACTGCAAATATTAAAGAGGTTGAACAACGCGCAAAAGTCGCGCTTGCAAATTCGCCCTACGCGGCACGATACAAAACATTTCCATACTTAAATGACTTGGCAATCCGCATGGTGGCAGGTGGTGCAAACTTGGTGATATCGCGCGCAGGCTCCACTATTTTTGAGATTGCTGTGTGGGGCATCCCGTCTATTATCGTCCCTATACCGGAGAGCATTTCGCACGACCAGACAAAAAACGCGTATGCATATGCACGCTCGGGTGGAGCAACCATTATCGAGCAAAACAACCTGACACACACCGTGCTGTTGTCGGAAGTATCCCGTATTTTGGATAATCCGGACGTCTCACACAAAATGTCCGAAGCTGCCCACGGGTTTGCACGCGCGGATGCGGCAAAGGTAGTTGCAAACGCATTGCTCGACATTGCCCTTTCCCATGAACGATAAACCTGTTGTAACCCGTTTTCCACCAAGTCCCACAGGCCTGCTCCAAGCGGGGAATGCACGCACGGCTGTCTTCAACTACCTATTCGCAAAAAAACATGGTGGTACATTTGTTGTGCGCATCGAAGACACCGACCGCGAACGTTCCAAAAAAGAATTCGAGCAAAATATTTTAGATACGCTCGAATGGCTTGGCTTCCCGTACGACAGTTTCTTCCGCCAAAGTGATAACGCCGCACGTCACAAGGAGGTGCTTGGGCAACTGATAGAGCAGGGCCATGCGTATGTATCAAAAGAGACGCCGAAAGAAGAGGGCCAGCGCAGTGAGGTTATACGTTTTAAAAATCCAAATGCGCCCGTAACCTTCACGGATATTATCCGCGGGGATATCACCGTAGACACCACGGATTTGGGCGACTTTGTTATAGCGCGCAGCATGGACGAGCCGCTCTACCACTTGGGTGTCGTTGTTGACGACTTTGATGAGGGCATTACGCACGTTATCCGTGGAGAAGATCATATTTCAAATACGCCGAGGCAAATACTTATTTTACGCGCGATGGGCGCCGACATTCCACTCTACGCACACCTGCCACTTGTGTTTGGAAAGGATGGTAAAAAACTCTCCAAACGCACGGGGGCCAAGGCAATGACACAATATCGCGACGAGGGCTTTTTGCCCGAAGCCATGGTCAACTATTTGGCATTGCTCGGCTGGCATCCGGAGGGAGAAAAAGAACTTTTTACGGTTGAGGAATTGTGCCGTGAATTTACACTCGAGCGCATACAAAAATCATCCGGCGTATTTGATGAGGTAAAACTTCGCTGGTTCAACCACGAACATATGAAGCTCCTTTCCCTCGAGGAATTCACAGCCGGCCTGCGTGCCTTTATGAAGGAAGATCTACCGTCGTATATCGATCTCATTTGTACAGAATTAAAAAATCGTTCGCAAACTTACGGGGATGCGGCCGAACTTCTGCGAAATGGCGAGTTCTCTTTTATGAAAGATACTATTCCAACCCCGAGCAAGGAACTGCTTTTACAGGGTGCAAAAGCAGAGGCCGATGCAGTAAAAAATAATCTTCAAAAAATCCTTGAATTACTGGGCGCGACTGAAGTCTTCACAAGCGAGAGTGTTAAGGAGGCTATATTCCCCTATGCAACCGAACAGGGGAGGGCTTCGGTATTGTGGCCCATGCGCGTGGCATTGTCGGGCAAGGAAAAATCACCCGACCCGTTTACACTTGCCGGACTTGTAGGAAAAGATCGGACACTTTCCCGCATTGAGAAAGCGCTTAAAATCCTTTAAACTGGGGTGATGTCGTCCTTCCTCCTTTCTCTCCTGCTTTTGCTAACTCCGCTCGCACACGCCGACACAACCGCAATACAAAGCCAGATAGACGCAAGTAACGCGCAGATAACGGCGCTGCAATCACAAATTGCCCAGCTCCAGACACAGCTGGATGCCACCAGCAAGCAAAAACAAACACTCCAAACGGAGGTCAATTCGACCAACCTCAACATCAAAAAAATAAATACGAGTATCTCTCTTACCAACGCGCAGATTTCGCAAAAAGACGAACAGATTCAGGAGCTGACGGGCAGTATTTCAACTACAACAAGTGAGATGGGGCAGGTACAGCAGGAAATAGGGGACTCACTGCAGCAGTTGCACATACTCGATGGCGAACCCCTTGCGCTCGTATTACTTGGCGGGGGAACGCTTTCATCCTTCTTTGATGCAGAAACATCGCTTTCGACCCTGCGAAGCGGTCTTGAAGATAAAACGAGCGACCTGACTAATTTAAAGGGAACATTGGTGAGTAATAAAAATACCGCGCAAACCCAGCGCGACCAACTCGCAACGCTCGAGCAAAATTTGGCAGAACAAAAAAAGGGTTTGAGCTTGGCGGAGCAAAGCCAGAGCCAGCTCTTGGCACAAACAAAAGATCAAGAATCGTCATATCAGAAACTTATATCAACCAAGCAATCACAAGAGCAGGCATTCGAATCAACACTGGCAGACCTGCAAAGCCAGCTCACTCCGGTTACGTCGGGTACCATTCCGCCAACCAGCCCCGGCGTTCTTGCGTGGCCGTTTTCTGCTTCCGTCATGGCCTCGTGCGTGGGAAAAGCCGGAGTACTTGGCAATCCCGATTGCATCACCCAATATTTTGGCAACACCGCGTTCGCAACAGCAAACCCACAAATCTATAACAACATGGGGCACGATGGCGTCGACATCGGTGTACCAATTGGTACTCCTGTACAAGCGGCGCTTAGCGGTACCGTGCTCGCAACGGGGGACACCGACGTCTTTGCCCCTAATGGCCAGATGTGCTACTCCTTCGGCAAATGGGTGATGCTCGAGCATCCAAATGGGTTGGACACCTTGTACGCCCACCTCTCGGACAACACTATTGTCAGCAAAGGCGAAGCCGTAACGACAGGCCAGCTCATCGGCTACTCGGGCATGACCGGCTACGCAACCGGCCCGCACCTGCACTTTGGCGTCTACGCGGCATCGGGTGTCGAGATTATGGACTTCGGGAAATGGCGCGGCACAACAGACACACCCTGCACCGCAGCGGGCGCAATACTCCCTGTAGCACCCACAAACGCCTATTTAAACCCGCTTTCCTACCTTCCTAGCGCCTAGCCTTTCTTATCCCCATAGGGGGCTTTTCAGCCTGTATGGAAGCTTCATACTTATAGGTGCGGGCCTGCCCAGCGGGGTAGGCGAGAGGTCGAGCCGCATACCAAAACATTTCAATTTCCATGAAAGCACTTCACATGATCGCGTTCATTCTCCTTGTTATCGGCGGCCTCAACTGGGGTCTTGTCGGTCTTGGCGGCTTTATGAACGCAGATTGGAACATCGTCCACATGATCCTCGGCTCTTGGCCGAAGATCGAATGGCTCGTGTACATCCTTGTTGGTCTCTCGGCACTCTGGCTGCTTGTCGGCCACAAGAGCCACTGCAAGATCTGCTCGGCAAAGGCGATGTAATTTTTGTTTCTACAAGCAAACATCTCCCATCCAAGTTGGTGGGGGATTTTTGTTTATTGCCTACCCCATATGGTATAGTGTCGTGCGTAATGCAGAATGCAATTTCAATAAAAAACCTCCGCAAGGTGTACTCGACGGGGACCGAGGCATTGAAGGGAATAAATTTGGATATTCGCGAGGGTGATTTTTTTGCGCTCCTCGGTGCCAATGGTGCGGGCAAGACGACCATCATCAGTATTCTCTCGGGTCTTACAAACAAGACATCCGGCACCGTTGAAATATTTGGCACATCGGTTGATACCGACCCGTCAAAAGCAAAAACATTTGTGGGGTTGGTGCCGCAGGAATTCAACTTTAATATTTTTGAAAAAGTTGTTGATATCTTAACAACGCAGGCGGGTTATTACGGCATTGCCCGCAGCGTGGCGCTCAGGGACGCGGAGGAAATTTTAAAAACACTTGGTTTATGGGAAAAGAGAAACGACAAGGCCATGACCCTGTCGGGCGGGATGAAGCGCCGCCTGATGATTGCCCGCGCCCTTATCCATCATCCAAAACTCCTTGTGCTCGACGAGCCAACTGCCGGCGTCGATGTCGAGTTGCGCCGCAGCATGTGGGACTTTTTGCGCAAACAAAATGATGCAGGCACGACAATTATCCTGACGACGCACTATTTGGAAGAAGCCGAGCAGCTCTGCCGCACCACTGCCGTCATTAACCACGGCGAAATTGTCGTAAACGAACCGACAGCAGACCTTATCAAGCGCCATGGAGACAAAAGCCTTGAGGATATATTTATTAGCCTTACCCAAAAGAAATAATATGTCACCACAGGGAATTGCCGTTGCATACTACACGCTAGTTAGGAAGGAATGGGTGCGCATCTTCCGCATCTGGAGCCAGACACTGCTGCCGTCGGTTGTGACGATGTCTCTTTACTATGTTGTCTTTGGTGCCTTCATAGGTAGCCAAATCAGCGCAATACACGGATTTTCGTATATCCAGTTTATCGTGCCCGGGCTCGTAATGATGGCGATAATCACGAACGCCTACACCAATGTTGTGTCGACGTTCTTTGGTGCAAAGTTCCAGCACAACTTGGAAGAAATTATTGTTTCGCCAACGCCCAATTGGGTGGTTATCGCAGGCTTTTGCAGCGGCGGCATATTGCGAGGGCTTATCGTTGGTGTGCTTGTCCTACTGACATCGCTCTTCTTTACACACTTGGTCGTCTACAGTTTTTGGATACTGCTTGCGGCAGCTATTTTAACGAGCGTGTTATTTTCGCTGGCAGGGCTCTTAAATGGCATCTTTGCCAAAACCTTCGATGGTGTCTCCATAGTGCCTACCTTCGTCCTGACGCCCCTTACGTACTTGGGAGGCGTCTTCTACTCGATAGACCGCCTACCACACCTGTGGCAGGTTGTATCGCTGTTTAACCCCATCCTCTATATGGTCAATGCGTTCCGCTACGGCTTTCTTGGCGTATCCGACGTGTCGGTAGTGTGGAGCTTCTCGCTGCTTATAGGGCTGACCGTTGTGCTACTTGGCCTCATACTGATACTTTTCAAAAAGGGGATAGGACTCAAACAATAAACCTTGTTACTTAAAGAGGCGCTTTTTTTCAGACTCCCATTCGACGAAGTCGAGCATCCTGCGTTCAACCCCGGACGTTTTGCGCAAATTTTTTCGCGACACCCCAGGCAACAAAATAGGGGTGTGGGGAGAGTCATCCAAATCAACCGCAATATCTTCCAAGTTTTTTTCTGCGGTAACCCATACTTCGGGTGCATAGCGCGTTAAATCAAATGGTTTGGAAAACGCACGGAGTGTTTTTATCCCGTCGCTTAGATAATATTCGTGGAAGAACGACATCGCCAACTCGCGTGGTGATGTATACACAGGGTCGCGCCAGCGCAAAATCGCGTGGTTTGTTTTGCTTATAGCGCCCCAATGCCCCCGTTCACGAAACAGCGTGACGACGTGGTCCTCGTCGTAGGGGAGCGTTTGCAGGTCGAGCAGCAGCGGCTTCTGGCCGTGGAAGGCGAGTGCGGTTGCAGCGAACAATGCGCCTTCCAAACAATGAGCCTTCTGTTCAATGATGACCTGCCGGGGCGAATACAGCGTGTCACCCCCTGCTTCAAAATTTATTGGTAATCCGTCTAGATAATCCTGAATCTTATTCGCCGTATTCAGGCTCGAAAACAACTTCTGCTCCTGTGGACTTAATACTTTCTTCAGCTGGTTAGTATAGACTTTCATTGTTCAGCTGGGTTTTATCAATCACTATTATTTTAACAGTAATTACATGCTTTACACTATTGCAATCATTTTAATCATTTTGTGGCTTTTGGGGGTCTTAACGTCGTACACTATCGGGGGCTTTATCCATGTGCTCTTGGTTGTCGCAATAATCCTTATCCTCATCCGCCTTATCCAAGGCCGCAACCCAATCGCGTAAAAATCCCCATACATATTAAGAAAAAACCGTCCCTCAACGCGAGGGGCGGTTTTGCGTCGGTTTCTTCAAGCTTCTCAACTTGTAATAGGTCCTGATGAGCCTATCAATCCTCTCTGGCGTCCGCCGGCCAATTACAAATGGGAAGGCCGCAATAACCACAAGAAGAATGATGGCGATCCCAAGGTTTTGCCAGGGCATTTTCAAAGCCCACAAAGCGAGAAACATGCCGACGCACAACAGAGGCAACCATGTTACTTTCCACAGCGTTTTGCGCAGAATCTTGCGATAGTCTTTACGCTTCTGCCTTACCTCCTGCATAGACATTTCAATCTTATCGGCCATTTGAGGCTCCTTGGTTGCGAGGGGAACTTATAACTCAAAATACAATACCACAACAAATTAATTTCTTCAATATCTTTGGGCAATATAAGAAGGGGAGTGGCTCCCCCGTTTTATACAAAATTTTTAATAGAAACTTGTACAGATAATCTTAATCTCAAGAGAGATCTGCAGAAAATTCTCCTGAGCATCCATGGGGAAGAGAGGTGTCAAAACTCCATCCGGTACTTATCAGAATTTAGATATCCAAAGGCCTGAGGGGACCGCTCCTTTGTTCATAGCTATACGTCGCACAATATACCTTTTGCGGCGCTTAATATAGCTAAGGCCTGTAAGGCTTAAACGATTAATCAGCCGTCATATTTGCCTAGATTTTCCTCCCCCATGGACGATATTGTGTTACGACATGAGAAGCATATAGAATCTATCTATGCTCTCGCCCAAAGCTTCGGAACTCAAAAGCGGCATCAGAAAAGACATTCAGGATACCAACGCCGAACTTGCTCCAATGGGTCGAGCAATCTTGGCTGACTCTAGAGAAACCTTGAGAAATTTATCCTTGGCAACAGGCGCAATGGCTACTGGAGCTTTAGTTCTTCTTGGTTCCGATTTCCCTTCGATTCATGAATTAATAGCCATTGGAACGGTATTACTTCTTATTGAAGTCATTTTGATTTTTGGTTACCTAATCCATGCACAGTCGATAGACTCAAAAAATTATCTTAAAAATAAAAAGAGCCAATTACTTCCCTCCTTTGAGGTTTTAAATCTCTGCGAAGATTTAAGGGCTGGGAAAATTACCGAAGAATTTCTTTTCTCTGAAGCAAAAAGAATTGCCACAGCCGCAACGGAACTTGCTAGAAACAATAGAGAAAAACTCCCTTCAACTAATAAGGCCGTAGACCAGTGGGACAAAATCTTTATTGGATTCCTCGGAGGCGGAATATTTTTTATAGTCCTCGGAATTGCCATTCCATACTTTTGGCCGCACTTCTAAAAATCTCGCCTAGCCGCAGGGAACTGGCTTCCCTATTTAAAAACCTAATTTTTTTACTTTTTCTACCTTAAATTTAAGTTTTGGTTGCTCAAACAATATATTAAACATAGCAAAGAAATCCTTTTGACCTAAAAGCCCCGTGGCTCCCATTTTCTCAACAAACAAAGCATTTATTTCCATAAATTCTCCTAGCTCTGTTAATTCGAGTTTTATAGAATGTTCATAGGCTGTAACTTTTCCAGAAACTCCAGTCACGGTAGTAGATTTACCACTTTCAATATCTAGTATGCCTATGCTGCGTCCAACTTTTGCATCAATGAGCGTTTGATAGGCTCCTGAATCAACTAACATTCTGGTTGAAAAAGGCAAGAAATCTTCGCGCGGATGAATCTTTACTGCAAGAGTTGGCTCATGGCCAATTTCCCCTGTATCAAAATTAAAAATATAGGGGCTATAAGCAAATTCTTTCCAAGCCACGTTAAAAAGCGTACTTACGTCCTGATTCAGGAATTTTTAAATAAACCACATCTTGGTTTCCAATCTTATTTCTCAAATCAAGTAAATCCTCGGAATAGTCGAGGACCTCACTATAGTCTTTTGCAATCGCGACCCAATTCGATTGGTGTTCTCGTTTAATAATCTTAGTGAGATTTAGGACATTATCCATACCCTAATAGTATACCAAATTGCATGCGTACGGCACGCATAAATTATAACCTCATTTTCCCCTGTTTTGCGACCTAAACTACTTCCCTGCTAATTCATCCTTGTTCTTCAACGTGGAATGGGTATACCTTTTGCGACTAAAATCTCGTCTAGCCGGAGGGGATTGACGCTTCCCTGCTGTTTGGTAGTTTATGCGAACAGTTCTTCTGGAGGATATGGCAATGACACTTCATGGAAGTTTGATGTTGGGTGCTGCAGGTCTGATCGTAATCAGCTATGCCGGCACCAAGGCAAAGAATCCCTGGATTGGTTTGGGTGGTCTTCTGGGAGCCGCTGTCACTGCTGCCCTAGTCCTTACCAACACCATCTGATCGAAGGCCGCCTCCTCTGGGGGCCTTTTTCTTTTCATATTGACTCTTGTACCGTTACCTATAGGATTAGAGCAGACGTAGCTTTGAGTCCGTCTCCCTCCCAAGAGACACGGACTCGGGTGCCCGGTGATGTAAAAAGAGGCGTCTGGTACGCACCTCTGGTTTAGTGTCGGCAGCCGTCTTGCTTCCTCTCGACAGGCTGGGTGATCCTTCACTCAACCCATCCCGGGTTCACTCTCTTCTTGCCACCCTAACCGGGTGGTATTTTATTTCCCTACCCGCGTTTTTATGCGTTCAAGGAGGAGCACGCCGACGAAGCCGGTTAAGAGGAAAGCGATTTTTGCATACCAGCTCGAATACGCGACAAATAACGATGACAGAATAAACGCCGTGATTATTATTTCAAGAAACGTCGCACCGAAGTTCCTGATGTCTTGGATAAACTGCGGGCGCGTGATGGTATAGCGGTAGCGCACAATAAGCAAAAGGTTGAGGAGGATGATTGCGCTGAAGATGGTAAAGGCAACGGGTGTATTGGTAGTGAACTGCACAACCTTAGAATGGACCACGCTTATGCTGAAGATCCAGATAAACATGATGGTCCACAAGATTGTCAGAATTCTAAAAATCATATACGTATAGTAGCAAATTTTGATACATTTCTTCTTCACAGAAGGCTATTGACGATTCCAATACACGTGCCAGTATTGAGGTGCGCCAATAACAAGTCCTTGTTAAGGGAGGGCACCATGAGGCCGTATCATGGCACTAGGCCGGATACAGACGACACGCAGGATTCTGGCCCCACATTTTTAGGTTCGATGGCCATAGTCAGCATGTGCACGATCCCGCTGATCGCAATCGTTCTGATTTATTCGTACTACCACACTCCGATCTTTTGGCCCCACCATCTCGGAGGAGTTGAACGAATACAAGAAGCACACAGCCACTAAACGCCGAAGGCCGCCCATGTTGGACGGCCTTTCTCTTTTTATTATTTAGCAGTAGTTGCAAGGAGCTGCTGCGCGTCCTTGGTTTTACCCCAGCACGCTTCCGAAGAAGCCCACGGGGCAGTTCCCTCCTTGTTATACAAGTAGAGCGCGTACGCAGTGTTGCCTTGGATAGTGTAAATGTCGTATCCGAGCTTTTGTGCAGTTTCGAGATGGTAGTGTTCGTTTATCTGCATCACACCAACGTCCTCGTTATTTTGGACGCCACGGTATACATTACCGTCGGTATCGAACTGGCGGAAGTGCGACTCGCATTCCGCGATGTCAGCCATGATAGGCTCGTCTGCAAAGTACGATTGTACGTACTGGCGGACGGTCTCTGCCTGTGGCAGTGTGGCAGGGACTGAGGCGGTCGTTGTAGCGGCACTAGGAGTTCCTAGCGCTGCCGAGATCGCCAGAGCGAAGCCAAGAGCAAGAGGCATGAATGTATGGGCATATAGTTATTGCTAACGGGCACGCCTGCCTGCGCAGGCAGGAAAAAAGCCGGCTCGACTGCCGGTCTTAGGAATATGCTACCCTTCCCAGAAAGACGCGTCAATTGAAACACTTGACAAGCCCATCCGTATACCCTTATCGTCAAAAAAGGCTTATATGGTAACGTATTTTAACAACTACCCTCTAGAGCCACGGGATCTCGAACTGTTCAAAATCAGGTAAAAGCTTTTTGTCGTATAGGAGGCGGGAAATTACCTCGGCATGGGACTTTGCGCCAGTCAGTGCATTGTGAGGTTTGGCCTCTTCCGGAATGCCGCAGTAATTTAAAACTGCATCAAGGTTCAAACTTGAATGATGTTTTGCGGGGTCAACTGGGGGAGTCAGTCCCCTCTTTACCATGTGCATCCAGCACATGGTGTGGGTGTCGATAATCCGGTGAGCGAACAGCCACGCGGTATGCCCCGCCCTCTTGGCCGCAGCTTGGAGGAAAAAAGAATCCATATACACGTTTTGACCCCCGATAGTCGTGTCGTTCATGCCCTCTGCAAATGTTATAAATTTGTGCACTAAGTCAGCCTCGGTTTGTTTAGTTGGGTCGGTTATTTGCTCGCGGGTAAAACCGTTTACTTCCATGGCTTCATCTTCTATCTTTGCACCGTCCCAAATACGGCACTCTTCATACAGCTGGCGTTCCGGGTGGTCGAAATCAATGGCCCCAATACTTACGATTGAATGGAGGTTTGGCTCAAGGCCTGTAAATTCCGCATCTACGATTAACATAAAGCCTAGTGTATCCCACAAGGAACCGATTGACAAAAAACTTGAGGAAACGTATTAAGAATGCAGATGTCGGCCACGATGGCCAGAAAGTGAGAAGACGTGAACAGATTGATAATTGCTGGACTCATTATCCTTGCGGTAGGGGTTGGTTTCGCTACTGGCGAACATACTGGTGAGCAGGCTGCCAGCTACACATGGACTGCCCGCTGGTTGGCCGAAGAGCAAGCACTGACTTTCAAAAGAGACATTCAGAAAGGGGAAATTCTGCCGACCTACGATACCTGGGCGAAGGCTCTTCAAACAGGTACCCAGATGGATGGCTTCGACCACAACTATTGGATGCGGAGCCGTTTTCTGAGAAGTACGAGTGATGACTCCTCCGCCATAGTTCAAGTGGAAATTTATACAAAGAATCCAGATACTCTGGAAAAGCCCGTGCCGCCAATTGCCGCGGCCACCATGGATTAGCACCTGCTACATTGGCTCGCCTTCTGGCGGGCTTTTTCTTTACACGACTTGCCCAAAAAGCGGCTTTCTGGTACTATCTTCCCTACATATGGCATCAAAAAAGGCAGGCGGAACAGCGAAAAACCTCAATGACTCAAATCCAAAATACTTGGGTGTTAAGCTCTATGCTGGACAAAAGGCAAAGACTGGCGACGTCATAGTCCGCCAACGCGGCACAGCAATGATGGCTGGCAAGAACGTTGGTTTGGGTAAAGATCATACGCTGTTTGCGCTCGTAAACGGCGTGGTCGCATTCCGCAATGTTCGTAAGACAAACTTCAACGGCAAAAAAGTCGTTCGCTCAGCAGTCGACGTTAACGCGTAATTTTTAAAAACTTCTAGAGCCCGGCGGAGATGACTAGTTTCATCTCCGCTTTTGCATTTTTACTACGCAGGCCAACTGCGTGCTCCCCTGTTGTTTTGATAGGGTCAAATGCAATAGAGTCTTCGGGGATTTGTAGTGCATGCTCGCCCAAGATTGCTTTTGCAATATCTTTTGAGGTTATTGATTTAAACAAGCCGCCTTTCTCTGTGGCCTTAACTGAAAGTGATACGGTTTTGCCTTTGAGTAACAGGATTTTCTTATCAAGAACTTCCTCCTCTTTCTTAACGGCCTCTGCTGCCGCTTGTTTCTGGGCTTCTAGTTTTTTAACTTTTTCTTCCGTTGCAGGTTCGGCAAGCTTGCGGGGAAATAGCATATTTGCAGCGTAGCCATCGGCAACGTTCTTCACTTCGCCGACTCGGGCCAAGCCGCGTACATCTTTAAGGAATATTACTTTCATATGTCGTCGGACAAGTTAGTTCGAGAGATACTGGACTGCTGCGTTCATCTGCGGGTCGTTCCCTGCCGTGACGTCCGCCTGCGTTGTCGTTGCGTTGATGTCCGGTGTGAGGCCGCCGTCGGAGATTGAGGTGCCGTTCGGGGTGAGCCAGCGCGCTATGGTTACCTTAAGTTCCGCGCCGCCGCCCAAATCCATCAACTCCTGCACCGAGCCCTTGCCGAAGGTACGTGTACCGACAAGTTTTGCAACACCGTGCTGCTGCAAGGCACCTGAGAGAATTTCTGCCGCCGAAGCGCTGCCTTGGTCGACGAGGATAGCCATCTTAAAGTTTTTGTCGTTCGCGAAGATATTGTATCCAACGCTGCGGTGATCAACATCAGGCTGCTTACCCTTGAAATCTTCGGTTACAACCACATCGCCAACTGGCAGGAAGTAGCTTGCCATGTCGACAGCCGCATCCAAGTACCCACCCGGGTTGCCACGGAGGTCGAGTACGAGCTTTGTGTCGCCAGACTGGACGAACTGGCGAAGTGCAGTCTGGAATAGGTCAGCCGAATTTTCGGAGAAACTATAAAGCGTAATATCGAAGATTCCTCCCGGCATTTCCTTTGTATCAATAACAGGAATATTGATTGTCTCGCGAGTCAACGTAACGCTAAATATATGTTCCTCAATATCATGCAGCCTTCGGTGGAGTGTCGAGCAGCCTGTCTCGAGTGCTTGGTATAAATTCCGCACCATGGCGATAAACAAATGTCCGCCATGAGAGACGGTTATGTCCGTGCCAAGCACGCCCGCAACCTCGAACGCCTTTGCAAAGGAATGGAGTGGGTCGATATTTTCGTATCGGGTTGTGATAAGAAAGTTTTTGCCGACAAGAAAATCGATTTCCTGTTCGGGTGCGCGGGAATAACTCCGTAGCATAGGGAAATGGAGGATGATATAAATCGCATCACCGCGTTTTTCAACCTTCGGCCGGTAGGAGGGGAGTAGGAGCTCTTCGGCAAAAACCGGGTCGATGTTAAACTCGCGCATCAGCGCGCGCACTTCGGCGGGGGTTGGCGAAACGCAGTCAATCCACACGAGATTCTCGCGTGCGTACCTCGTTAACATATAAAAAGTATAGCATGTGATATACTCTTTTTATCTATGACACAGCAAAAATGGAAAGCGGCAGGTGCGTTACTAGCCTTGGTCGCGGCATTTTATCTCGGCATCTCAGTGCAGCAGCAGCGCGTCTCCGCGGATGATGGAGGTACAACAACAAATGTCATCAGTGCGACGGCACCTGCAGGTGTGGACATGTCGCAATTCTGGACAGCCTACCAATTGCTCAACCAAAACTACGTTGTAACCCACGCGTCGACTACCTTCCCAACAACACAGCAGCAAATCTATGGCGCAATCGCGGGGCTTACTGCAAGCTTCGGTGACCCATACACGGTCTTCTTCCCGCCGTCCGACGCGACTGTCTTCCAGCAAGACATCGATGGTTCGTTCGGCGGCATCGGTTTGGAAATCGATAATAATGACCAAGGCCAGCTTGTCGCGGTCTCGGCACTCAAAGGCACCCCTTCAGCAAGTGCC
>Ga0206876_1121_pt1 | contig 21628 bp, 17 predicted proteins | sample Alteio_BWOrgCont_10_FD_152619 | JGI IMG/M metagenome (GOLD analysis project Ga0206876, IMG submission 152619) | Enriched cells from forest soil in Barre Woods Harvard Forest LTER site, Petersham, Massachusetts, United States -... | ecosystem: Environmental > Terrestrial > Soil > Temperate forest >...
CTTGCCGCAGTCCTCCAGGGCACGGCCAGGTTCGAGATCATTGCGCAATGTCCGGACGGCGAAGCCGCCCTGGATCAGATGCGCGACCTGCGGCCGGCTGTGGCCGTGGTCGATCTGAATATTCCCAGAGTGCATGGAATCGAACTGATACGTCGCGTGCGGAGCGAAGGCCTTGGAACCAAGATTGTTATTTTGTCCGGCTCCACCGACGACGATATTATTCGTGAAGTAGTGCGGGCCGGCGGGGATGCGTATCTTCTGAAGAACGGCCCGGCCCGGCATCTTATTGATGCGATCTCCTATGTCTGCGACGGCGGCCAGTATTTCTCGCCGCAACTGCGCAGGGACGGCCTCGACCGCCATTTGCTCGAAGAGGTTCCGCGCCCGCCGGCGAGACCCGTTCGCGCCGGAGAACCGGTTGGGGATCAGGACGACGACGAGGAAGACGATCTGCCCGCGCGCTCTGCCGCCGCCCGCGGCTCACGGGACGTACCGGGCCGCTATGGAAGAACGCGCCGCCCGCCGGTGCGCCGGACGAGCGATCCGCAAAGGTTGCGCGAACGCCTGAGGGAAGAAGGCGAGGGCGAAAATCTCGAAGACCGCGATTACGAAATTCTCGGCCAGATGGCCGATGGCATCCGGCCCATACTCGACAGACTGGATGAGATCGAAGGCCGCATCAATGGCATGGAGGCCGGCGACGAACCCGTTCCCAGCGACGTGCGCGGATGGCTGAGCACGCAGATGACCGATACCTTCCGGGGATCCGGCGGCAGGGATCTGGCTCTGGGGCGCACCGTCCAGGACCTTGAAGCGCGTCTGCCTTCGCTGATTGAAGAGGCCGTGACATCGCGGTTTCATCACCTGGCCGACAAACTTCAGCAGGAGATCGAAGACACGCATGTCCGGACGCTGGAGACATTCGTCAAGAACATCCAGGTGAAGCTGGTGCAGCGCGTTTCCGCGCTGGAGACCGACATGTCGAAGCAGGCCGAGGCGATGGGCCAGCTTCGCGAATACTCGCAGCGCACGGAAGATAATTTAAGCCGCCTGATCAGCGGGGTCGACAGACTGGCGCAGGAATTGCCGAAGCGTCTGGAGGCGTCGGCCCCTCCCTACGAGGCGCCTGCGGCCGATGTGAGCAGCGGGGCCAAAATAAAACGCCGCAAGTCATCGTCGTCCCGTCTTTCACCGAAGGTGTTCTGGATGGTTGTGGCGGCTGTGCTGGTGGTAGCCGGAGCAGGCGTCAGTCTGACGAAAATGTCGTCGTCCCGCAAGGCACCGGCGAGCACCGATTCGTCGAATGCCGCAGCGGGCGGCACGGCGCCCGCTGCGGTGTCTTCAAAGCCGGTCGGGCTGGCGGCAAACGCAGATACCAAAACAAAGCTCGAAGCCGCACAGGAGTATGCCGACAAAAAAGACTACGCAACGGCAGAGGACATTCTCAAACAGGTGCTCAAGGCCGAGCCGAATAACGTCGATGCCCTGAAGGCCCTGGCCAGCGTGCTTTACCGGGAAGACAAGATCGAAGAGAGCGCGGCGATCCTCGACAAGATCCCCCACAACTAATATTTCTAATCTCTCGTGGCGTACGCACTCTCGAAAAGAAGTGGGGCGGACCCCTCCGGCCGGCTTGGTCTCCAAAACCGCCCCATTCCGGGATCCAGCGGAGGCCGACGGGCTTAGGAACACCCGTGCGTGCCGCGTCGAGACTCATCTCGACGCCTGCTTTTTTATTTCACCGGTTCAATCTTAAGCACCGCCCCGTCGTCTTCTTCAGTCAGAAGATAAATCAAACCGTCCGGTCCCTGTCGAACATCGCGAACGCGCTGATGAAGATCCGGCATGATCGACTCGCGGCGCTGTTCCCACAACTTGTCGTTAAAAACGATGCGCTCTAGATCGCCGGTGCCGGGAATCCGGCCCTTCTGAATGCTGCCGACGAAAATGTTGCCCTTCCACTTGGGAAACTGGTCGCCCGTGTAGAACAGCAGGCCCGAAGGCGTAATACCAGGGTTCCAGGTGATCCACGCCTGTTCCATGCCCTCGCCCGGCAGCGGCATGGGAGAGCCATCGTTGTCACGTCCATAACCGTTGGTGGGCCAGCCGTAGTTGCCTCCCGCCTTCAGGATGTTAATTTTGTCGCCGCCCATCGGCCCGAGCTCGGCCTGAAAAATCTGACCGGTTGCCGGATTCGCCGCGATTCCATGATGATCGCGATGACCGATCGTATAGATCTCCGGACGGCTGCCCGCCTTTCCCACAAAAGGATTGTCGCCTGGCACGGTGCCGTCGTCCTTCAGGCGAAGGACTTTGCCAAAGATCGTGTTGGTCGCCTGCGCATCCGGCAGCCGGCCCGCGCCGCCAACCGTGATGTAAATCATTCCGTCGAGTCCGAAAGTCAGGCGCGATCCCCAACTGTTTACCGCGTTACCGGCGTACAAATCCTTCACGTCCGCCAGACCCTTCCCGGTGTAGCGCCCGCGCGCCAGAGCAAGGGTGAAAGTATTACCTTCGAGAGGCTTGCTGTAAGTGAAGTAGATCCACTTGTTCTCGGCGAACTTCGGATGCAGCGCCATGTCAAGCATGCCGGTCGTCCGTGTGACATGCATAGCCGGCAGGCCTGTGAGCGGAGTGGGATCGAGCACGCCGTCGCGGATCGCCAGCACCTGGCCAGTGGGCCGGACGCCCACAAGGAAGTTACCGTCGGGAAGAGGAAGCAGGCTCCACGGCCGCTCAATCCCGTGTGCCACAACGCTCACGCGGATCTTCTGTTCGAACGTGTCGTACACCCGTGGCTCGAGTTGCAATGGATACTTGCGCACAGTCGGAGCCGCCGGACGAGGCTGCGCAAGCCCGGGCATCGGAGCCAGCATGGCAGCCAGAGCAATGCCGAATAACGCGGTTCGGAAAGTCGTCATTGAACTCTAGAATGCCCGGAGTCCACCTTTTCATCCGAAGAGGGGACGGACGAATTCGTCTGTCCCGGATTCTCTTACGATCTCCCGAGCACGACATCGATTCCGGCAAGGATCAACTCGAGCTTGACGCGCGGGATCTTACCCGTGCGTTCCGTGAGAAGGTCCCTGTCGAGACTCACAAGTTGAGATACATTTGCTACCGAGTCTTTCGGCAACCCGGTTATCCGTGCAGGAAGCGGGACGTTCCCAGGTGCATCCCCCCAGCGGAGATTACTCGTCAACGGCACGGACACCACCGTTGCGATCAGACTCCGGTTCAAGGCATCGCCCTGAACCACCACGACCGGTCGTCTGAACCCGGGACGTGACCCGGTCGGCAGGGGCATATCCGCCCACCAAACCTCGCCCTGCGCGATTACCACTCGCTTCGCTGCAGCGTGCGGCGTCCGCCAGCGGACACGAAGGCATCGACCCCTTCGCCCAACTCAACGCAGACCCGGTCCATAGCGGCGGTAACATCGTCAGGCGCATGTCGCCAGATGTATTCCTGAACCGCGTCGCTGAACAGCTGGCTGCGCGATTTCTTTGTTTGCCGCGCGAGCCGCTCCGCACCCTTAAACACATCGTCCGGGATGGATATCGCCGTTTTCATACCTTTAGTATAACCGCGTGCGGATCGTGGCAGCGCCCCCGCGCTGCTTCGACATCTGGCGAGAACGCATATCTTTCCGATAGACTGGCAAGCGGCATCCAAATCATGAAAACGACACACCACTCGCTGGCGGCTTCACTGGCTTTACTTCTGTCCGTGGGCGCAACAAGACTGATCCCCGGCGAAGCCAACCCCGCTAAAGTTCTTACAGGACGCGCGGCCATCGTCACGTCGAGCGGCATAAATCCGGGCACATTCCGAAAAATCACCTTTGCGGATTTGCCGAAGCCGTTCATGACAGGGTCCAGCACGCTGCGCTCGCAGATCGCCCCCAGACCCGCCGGAGTAGTGCCGCAAGCCCCCGCCGGTTTCCACGTGTCACTCTTCGCGGACGGCATGCGCGAGCCCCGCGTCATCCGCGTAGCCCCCAATGGCGACGTCTTCGTAGCCGAGACACAGGCCGGACAGGTGCGGGCTTTCCGCGGTGTCTCGCCCGACGGCAAGGCGCGCGAAAACTCTGTCTTCGCCACCGGCTTTCATGAGCCATACGGAATCGTCTTCTATCCCCAGGGAAAAAATCCGCAATGGATCTACGTGGCCAACACCGACTCTGTGGTCCGCTACGCTTACAAATCCGGCGATCTCAAAGCCACAGGGAAACCCGAGACCATCATCGCCTCGCTCCCCTCCAGCCGTCCGCGCGACGAAGTTGCGTGGCGCGCCTACGACGCCGCGGTCGAGGCCGGTAAGCCCGTTCCCGATCACGGCCACTGGACGCGTGACCTCGCGCTTTCCCTCGACGGTAAACGTCTCTTCGTCGGCGTCGGCTCCGCATCCAACCTCGACGATCCGGACGACCACCCCGGCGAAGCCCGCCGCGCCGCCATTCTCGAATACACGCCGGAAGGCAAATTCGTGAAGGTCTACGCCTCCGGAATTCGCAATCCCTCCGGCATCGCAGTCGATCCGGTCACCGGGCAATTGTGGTGCTCCGTGAACGAGCGCGACGGCATGGGCGAGGATCTCCCGCCCGACTACATCAGCCACGTGGAAGAAGGAGGATTCTATGGATGGCCCTGGTATTATCTCGGCCCCCATCCGGACTCGCGGCTAAACGGCAAGCATCCGGAACTGCAAAACAAAACGATCGCGCCCGACGTTCTGCTCCAGCCGCACACCGCTTCCCTTCAGATGTCGTTCTACGACGGCGCGCAGTTCCCCGCCGAATATCGCGGCGACATCTTCGCCAGTCAGCACGGCTCGTGGAACCGGCTGGTGCGATCCGGCTACGAAGTAGTGCGCGTCCCGCTCAAGAACGGCAAGTCGGATGGAACCTATGAAGACTTCCTGACGGGATTCCTCACTCCGAAGGGCGACGTCTGGGGACGGCCAGTGGGTGTGGCCGCCGCCCAGGACGGATCGCTGCTGGTTTCCGACGATGGCTCGAACTCCATCTGGCGCGTAAGCTACACCGGCAAGTAACGCCTATAACGTTGAAGCGCCATCGCGCAGGAAAATCGGCGCGCTATTGTCGAAATTCCCGAAGCTCACGGTAACCCGGTCGGCGCCATCGAGCGTGAATCTGACCGTCAGATGCCGCGTCTTTCCGTTGACGATCTGATAAGCATCGGGCCTGTAATGCTTAAGCGATCCGCGGCGGTTAACCAGCAATTCACCGGGTCCCCCACGTTCGATAAGCTCAGCGCCGGCGAAATGGAGCTCGACCTTACCCGTTTCAGATGCTCCCTGAATCATAAGGTCGCGTGAATTCAACCGTGACACCGTAGTAGCCAGCGCCGGACTGGCCGGCATCAAAGACAAAACACCCGTCAAGACCGCCGTTGCGATTTGAAACTTCATGTTGCGTTTCTCCTGTACAAGAGATACGTCGCGCCCTGAAGTTGGTTTGCGAAATGGGGTGAAAGTGCCGATCTGCGGGGCGAAAGCGCTGACCCTCTCAAAGTGGGGCGGACCCCCCGGTCCGCGCGTTCTCCAGTTCAAACCAGCGAACCCGGCCGCCGGTTCGGCAAACTCGGAAAAACACAAGGCTCCAAATCCATCCGGCAATGCCACCGCAAAACCGGATCGTACTTCTCCACACTTGAATAAGCTGGCATCTGCACCGGCGCCTTCGCCAGGGGACAGACGCAAGTCGTCTGTCCCGGCCTCTCATCAACCCGCTTCATAAAACCCCTCCAGTTTCAAACCAGGCGCACCGGTCCATATCCATTCGTTTTCCGCTGCGCTCGCCAGCACGCCAGCGCCACCGCTATCACCAGATCGTCATGCTCTCCCCCGCCATCCGCGCCCATTCGAACCTTCCCCGCCCCGGTCGACGTCATCCGCACATCGAGCAGCTCTTTCACCAGCGCCCACGAATCCCGCAGGCCCCGTGCGATCTTCAACTCGCCGCGCTCCAGCAGCACCTGCACTCCGGCAATCAAATCCCGCTTCGGCACATTCCAGACCGACCCCGTCTGGCTTGCCCGTTCCCCGCCCGTAATCGACACCGCCACCACCTCGCACCCCAGCCTTGCCGACCGCATCAAATCGACCACCGGCGCTCCCACGCCCGTCGCATCCACCGCTACCGCAACCTGCCCTGCCAGTAGTTCATCCTGCACCAACCGCCGCACCCGCTCCACCACGCGCGTATAAGGCGTACCCAGCGGCACTCTCTCCAGATACCTCACTTCCAGAAACCGCAGCGCCGGCGCCAGAAACGGACGCCCGCCGTCCCACCGCTCCAGAACCGCAATCGCGGTATGATCCCGCCGCTGTCCCAAATCGACCCCAACATAAAACACCTCTGATCCCCCCGTGGCGCACGCACTCGTGCGTGCCGCGTCGAGACTTATCTCGACGCCCGTTCCCCCCTACTCAAAACTCAAAGGAACAACAGACTCATCCAAAGCCGCCTCAACCAACCCGCGTTCAAACAACGACGTCCCCGAATCCACAAACTCTCCCAGATACTCCTGCCGAAAAGCCAAAGCCCCCATCACGCCTCGCTCCTTCTCCAGAAAAGCCCGCGAAATCCGCGTACAATCCGTCGCCGGACCATGCACGCGAAACCATTCCGCCCCGCCATGCTCCCACGCTTCATAAAAAAATCCGCGTCGGCCGTACGGAGTGCTCATCAGCCACACATCCCCGTCCGAAACCGCCAGCATCGGACGCAGCGCCTTATACATGGAATCCTCCACGCGCGCCGCCTCGTCGATCAACAGCAATGAAACGGAAGAAAACCCGCGCACCGTACCGTCCATCCCGGGCAGCCCCACAATCCGCGACCCGTTCGGCAGCAGCAAAGAAATCTTGTTATCGCCATCGCCGCGCAGCCCGAAGCCCAACCGCAAAGCCATATCCCGGGCCTTCCGCATCCACTCCGCCGACTGCCTCTCCCCGGGACTGGCCACCAGCACCAGACACCCCGGCACGGAAAACGCCCGATACAGAGCCTTAGCCGCGGACACAGTGGACTTGCCCCACTGCCGCGAACAATTCAAAATCCCCTGCGAAGCCGTGGACTCCAGAACACCAGTCTGCTGCGCATCCGGAAAGAACCCAAGCCGCGTCCGCACAAACTCAACCACGCCAATCGGAGCCGAAGCGGAAGACCTGCAAGGCACAACCTCTTCGCCAAAAGCATTCCACACGCCAGACTAAATACCACGCCAGGCGCGCAAATCCCCTGTCATCGGCGAAACCCGCCAGTCAAACGACCGCCCGAAGCCCAGGCAAATCAAGGGATTAGGACAAATCAAAAAATAAACAAGGCCTCTGTGACCGCAATTCCGCGTGGCGCTCTGACTGGTCCCCGACCATCTGCGATTACATCGAAGAACGCGATGGCCCGGCTGCCGCGCGGCGCATAGCTCTCAGGATCTGCGAAATCCCGACCCGGCCCGCGAACCGAATACCAGGAACTGGTCTTCGCCGGTCTCCCCTGGCTCGCTATCTACCGCATTCGCCAGGAAGTCATCGAAATCAGTCGGATCCTTCACGGGGCGCAACGTTTGCCGTGAACCCGCTCGGTAGCGAGACGCATCTGATTGCGCTCTTCGATCCCGTTGAAGAGGTCGTGCAGGTTCTCTTCCGTAAAGTCTTCAAAGTCGCCCGTATCAAGGCCGTCCAGACCCTCCCGCACAAAGAGACGGGTCCCCTCCGGTTCAGCCTCGTGTATTGGCTTGCAAATCCCAAAAGTGGGGCGGACCCCCCGGTCCGCGCGTGACCCCCCGGTCGCGCATCTCAGGGACAGACGCAAGTCATCTGTCCCCTCCGCCACAAAATGAGAAGATAACAATTCCGCGAAATCGCGCCCGAAATCAAACCGAAAAAAATGGCCCTGAAGAAATCCGAACTCGACAGTTCCCTCTGGCAAAGCTGCGACGAACTCCGCGGCGGCACTTCGGGCGAAGCGCGACGGCTATAGATCGACGCCAGCCAATAAGCGACCAAATCAACAAAAAGGGGAATGCCCGGTAGATCGTAGAAAGTAGCGACTCTCAGCTCTGAGCCCTTTGATAGGCTCAGAGCAATTTTTCTTGACGGAAAAAAGGAGAGTCGCTAATGAAGAAACCATATCAGATCGAATCGCAGCGAGCCGTGAAGAGGCTCGAAGAAATGGCTGCGGAAGGAAATCCGACGGTACAGATGGTGTTGCCGATGGCGGAGATGATCGGCTGGCTGCGCAAAGGAGTGGGCGAACTGATTCGCCAGGCCGGATTGCAGATAATCGGATTGCTCATGGACGAGGAAGTGGGGCAACTGGTAGGCGAGCGCAGCCGGCCGTTGCCGGAGCGGAAGGCGAATCGGTGGGGCACCGAGCGCGGCTACTGCGTAGTGATGGGGCAAAAGGTTCCGCTCGAACGGCCGCGCGTTCGTTCGACCGACGACCGGGAGATCCGGCTGGGGACCTACGAGCTGTTTCACCGGGGCGAACCTCTGACGGAGACGGTTTGGGAAAAACTCATGCTCGGGCTGAGCACGCGGAAATACGGCGAGGCTGTGCGCCAGTTCACCGAAGCCTACGGACTGGAGAAGAGCGCGGTCAGCGAACACTTCATCGAAGCCAGCCGGGCAAAACTGAAAGGGCTGATGGAGCGGCGGCTGAACAAGATGAAGTTCTGCGCCCTGCTCGTCGATGCCACGCCGTTCGAAGGCCAGCAGATGGTGGCCGCGCTGGGCATCGGCTACGACGGCACGAAAACGATTCTGGGCATTCGGCAGGGCGCGACGGAAAACGCGACGGTTGTAGGCGAACTGCTGGGCGATCTGATGAATCGGGGACTGGACTTCACCGAACCGCGGATCTACGTGCTGGACGGCGGCAAGGCGCTGCATTCAGCGGTGAAGAAGTATGCGGGCGAAGCGGCGCCGATCCAGCGTTGCCAGGTTCATAAGCGGCGCAACGTTCTCGATCACCTTACTGACGACGACAAACCCATCATCGCCCAAAAGCTGAACAGCATTTACGCAATGGAAGACTATACGGCGGCGAAAACCGCACTCGACGGCCTGCATCGCGAACTCCTGCACCTGAATCCGAGCGCGGCACGCAGTCTGGGCGAAGGACTGGATGAAACGCTGACCGTTCTGAAGTTGCATGTGCCCGAACAACTGCGAAAGTCACTGGCCAGCACCAACCTGATCGAATCGGCGTTCTCCATCGTCGAAACGGTCTGCCGCAATGTCAAACGCTGGCACGGCGGCGATCAGCGCGAACGCTGGGTCGGTTCCGGATTACTCGTGGCGGAGAAACAGTTCCGTCGCGTCCGGGGATACAAACAGATTCCCGCTCTCCTCAGAGTGCTGGAAACCCTGAAGCCTTCCAGGAAGGAAGTTGCCATGCGGAGAAAGGCGTCGTAAAGTGAGTTATCTGAGAGCCGCTACTTTCAACGGAAAGTCGGGCGATCCCACAAAAAGATCATAGCCCCGTTAGTAAATGCCAACAAACTGGCCGACGTCCCCGACTTCAACGACGCCAACAAACTCGGCTCCGAGAGACATGGTGGACCGCCACACGAAACCGCATCCGGCATCAGGTACACGGCGAAGGTGACCTAAGAAAAGGTCGACAGTCGCCTGAATAGCACTGGATTTTTATCGTGGGCCGAGCCATCGCGGTCCAGACCATCGGCGACCATCAGAAATGCTGTTTTAGTCTCGCAAACGCCCTTTTCGCAACGCATCCTCCGCCAGGAGTTCGGCAATAACGCTTGCGGGCAACCGGAACGTGGTCGTCTGTAGTTTTTGAAACGCGGAAGAAAGCTCGACAAACCCGGCGTTGGCCGCATCGCGCAAAATGCCAAGAGTGCCGGTGCTGCGGATTCCGAGGCGCGAGGCTTCCGCACGCCCGGCAATTTCGTCCATTAACAACAAAGAATCCGGATGAGACGCAGCAAGCGTAATCGCGGCGATTTCCCCGGCGTCAAGGTCGGCCATTATCCCGGTGATCGAACCTGCGGTCGGCATCTCTGTCGCCGCCGTTTCAAGCCAGTCGGGAGGGTTTGCGGCAAATTCGGTGACCGGTTCTGGCGCGCCCGGATGCTTCAATTCATCCATCACTGCCTGCGGGACCACAACTCGCCGGTAGAGTTTTGGCAATAGCCCGATCTCGCCGATAAGAACGAGATAGTTCAACGGCGAGGTATCTGCTACAACGACCATTGCCGCCGGAAGTTGCGGCTCGTTTCGGCGTCCCGCTCAATGTCAGCGAGCGTCGTTGGTAAATATATCCCGTGAGCTTTCAGGAAGGCATCCACCTCGGTGCGAGTGCCGAATCCGAGGAGACGCCGCACCTGAGCCGTCGTCAGTTCGCCCGAACGCGCTCCTTCGAGCGCCATGCCCTCCAGCGCCGCGCGGGACAAATCAGGATGGTGAGCGCATAAATGCCGCGCTATGTCTTCGGGTAACTGGACGGTAATCTGCATGGCCCGCTGATTCCTTATTATGCCTCGGATCGCGCAGGACCTCAGGGACAGACGCAAGTCGTCTGTCCTCTCCCCCGGACAAAATGAGAAGATAACATTCGCCCCTGAAAATCAAATCCAAAAAATGGCCCTGAAGAAATCCGAACTCTACAGTTCCCTCTGGCAAAGCTGCGACGAACTCCGCGGCGGCATGGACGCCAGCCAGTACAAAGACTACGTCCTCGTCCTCCTCTTCATCAAATACATCAGCGACAAATACGCCGGCATGCCCTACGCCCCCATCCAGATCCCCGAAGGAGCCAGCTTCCGGGACATGGCCGCCCTAAAAGGAACCGCCGACATAGGCGACCAGATCAACAAAAAAATAATCGCCCCACTGGTAAAAGCCAACAAACTAGCCGAAATGCCGGACTTCAACGACGCCAACAAACTAGGCTCCGGCAAAGACATGGTGGACCGCCTCACCAACCTCATCGCCATCTTCGAAAACAAATCCCTCGACTTCTCCAAAAACCGCGCCGACGGCGATGACATCCTCGGAGACGCCTACGAATACCTGATGCGCCACTTCGCCACCGAAAGTGGCAAAAGCAAGGGCCAGTTCTACACCCCCGCCGAAGTCAGCCGCGTAATCGCCCAAGTCATCGGCATCCGCGACGGAGGAGCAACCACCAGCACCACAGTCTACGACCCCACCTGCGGCTCCGGCTCCCTGCTACTCAAGGTCGCCGACGAAGCCACCGTCCCGGTAACCCTCTACGGACAGGAAAAAGACGCCGCCACCGCCGGCCTCGCGCAGATGAACATGATTCTGCACCACAACCCGACCGCCCTCATCCTCCAGGGCAACACCCTCGCCAATCCCCGCTTCAAAGACGGCGACACCCTAAAAACCTTCGACTACGTAGTGGCCAATCCCCCCTTCAGCGACAAGCGGTGGATCAACGGCATCGACCCGCCCAACGACCCCTGGGACCGCTTCAAACACTTCGGCACCCCGCCCGCCAAACAAGGCGACTACGCCTACCTGCTCCACATCATCCGCTCTCTCAAGAGTCACGGCAAAGGCGCCTGCATTCTTCCCCACGGCGTCCTGTTCCGCGGCAACGCCGAAGCCGAAATCCGCCGCAATCTCATTCGCCGCGGCTACATCAAAGGCATCATCGGACTCCCGCCCAATCTCTTTTACGGCACCGGCATCCCCGCCTGCATCATCGTCCTCGACAAAGAGGACGCCCACGCCCGGAAGGGCATTTTCATGATCGACGCCAGCGGCGGCTTCCTCAAGGACGGCAACAAGAACCGTCTGCGCGCCATGGACATCCACAAGATCGTGGACGCTTTCAACAGGCGCCTCGAAATTCCGAAATATTCGCGCACGGTGAGCGTGGACGAGATCGAGAAGAACGAATTCAATCTGAACATCCCGCGCTACATCGACAGCCAGCAAGCGGAGGATATTCAGGACATCGAGGGACATCTGCGCGGCGGCATTCCCGTTGCGGATAACGGATTACCAGGGGGAGCTTGACGCACTTCTGAGCAAGATTCAGGTTCCGGTTCCGGTAATTCCTCCCGACCCCACCATCGAAGACCCGCTCGCCTTCGCTATGGAGAAGCATCTCGAAGCGTTTCTGGTTGCAAATTGGGACCAGACTTTTCTGAATGGGGAATTCTCGATTTTTGAAGAAAATGGCGAGAAGGTCGGTCAGCAATATCCCACCGATGCAGGGCCAATCGATATCCTTGCCGTCAGCAAAGACAAAAAGCGTCTCCTTGTCGTGGAGCTCAAGCGCGGCCGCGCCAGCGACGTGGTTGTTGGTCAGATTCTGCGTTACATGGGCTTCGTAAAGGAAGAGATTGCCGAGCCCGGTCAGGCCGTCGAAGGTGTCATCATCGCGCTCGATGACGATCAGAAAATACGTTGGGCACTGGTCGCGGTGCCGTCGATTTCGTTCTATCGTTACCAGATCAGCTTTAAGTTGGTAAAGGGTTAGAATGAGCCCGATCGGCCAGCCGGAACGCAGCACGCAAAAACGAGTCATCGCTCTCTTCCGCACTGAACTCGGCTATCGTTATCTTGGCGACTGGACAGATCGGACAGGCAACAGCAACGTCGAAGAAGCCTTACTCACTCCGTACCTGACGCGAAACGGCTATAGTCCCGAACAAATCACCAAAGCCGTCTACGCCTTACGCACCGAAGCCGACAACCACAACCGCGGCCTCTACGAAAACAACAAAGCCGTCTACAGCCTGCTGCGCTACGGCGTGCAAACGAAGATCGAAGCCGGCAAAGTCACCGAAACCGTCAAACTAATCAACTGGGCCGAACCAGAGAAAAACGACTTCGCCATAGCCGAAGAAGTCACCCTCAACGGCAACTACGAACGCCGCCCCGACATCGTCCTCTACGTAAACGGCATCGCCGTAGGCGTCCTCGAACTGAAGAACAGCCGCATCTCCATCGGCGACGGCATCCGCCAAAACATTTCCAACCAGACCTCCCAGTTCAACGAATGGTTCTTCAGCACAATCCAGTTCATCTTCGCGGGCAACGACTCCGAAGGGCTGGCATACGGAGCCATCGGCACCCCTGAGAAATATTTTCTTCGCTGGAAAGAAGACGAACAGGACGATGCTCATTACAAGCTCGACAAATACCTGCTCAGGATGTGCTCAAAGCAACGGCTGATCGAACTGATGCACGACTTCGTCCTGTTCGACGGCGGCATCAAGAAGCTTCCGCGCGCCCACCAGTATTTCGGCATCAAAGCCGCCCAAAAACACGCACGCGAACGCAAAGGCGGCATCATCTGGCATACCCAGGGCAGCGGCAAGAGCATCGTCATGGTGCTCCTCGCCAAATGGATACTGGAGAACAACCCAAACGCGCGCGTCGCCATCATCACCGACCGCGATGAGCTCGACAAGCAAATCGAGGGCGTCTTCACCGAGGCCGGCGAGCCGATCAAACGCACCAGCAGCGGGCGCGACTTGATCGCGCAACTCGGCCAGGCCCGTCCCCGCCTTCTTTGCTCCCTGGTCCACAAATTCGGCCGCAAGGGTGCAACCAGAGGCGATGACAATTTCGAGGAATTCATCCGCGAACTCGAAGCCCAGCCCTGCCAGACGGTGGGAGAACTCTTCGTCTTTGTAGACGAATGCCACCGCACCCAAAGCGGCAAACTCCACCGCGTCATGAAAGCCCTGATGCCGAACGCCGTCTTCATCGGCTTCACCGGCACGCCCCTCCTCAAGAAGGACAAACAAACCAGCCTCGAAGTATTCGGCGGCTACATCCACACCTACAAATTCAGCGAAGCCGTCGAAGACAAGGTCGTTCTCGATCTCCTCTACGAAGCCCGCGACATCGACCAGCGCCTGGGTTCGGAAGCCAAGATTGACGCCTGGTTCGACATCAAAACGCGCGGCCTGAACGACTGGCAGAAAGCCGCTTTGCGCGAGCAATGGGGCACCATGCAGAAGGTCCTCAGCTCAAAGGCCCGCATGGACCGGGTAGTGGCCGACATTGTCTTCGATTTCAGCGTCAAGCCCCGCCTGAACGACGACCGCGGCAACGCCCTCCTCGTCGCTTCCAGCATCTTCGAAGCTTGCAAATACTTCACGCTCTTTCAGAAGACGCCGCTCAAGGACCGCTGCGCCGTAATCACTTCATACAATCCGATGGCACGCGACATCACCCTCGAAGACACGGGCGCGAACAGCCAGACGGACAAACAGTTCATCTACGAAACCTACATTGACCTCCTGAAGGGCCAGCAAACCGAGGCATATGAGGATCGCGCCAAGGACCAGTTCAAGCACGAACCCGCCCGCATGAAACTGCTGGTAGTGGTGGACAAACTGCTAACAGGCTTCGACGCCCCGCCCTGCACCTACCTCTACATCGACAAGTCCATGCAGGACCACGGCCTCTTCCAGGCCATTTGCCGCACCAACCGCCTCGACGGTGAAGAAAAAGACTTCGGCTACATCGTGGACTACAAAGACCTCTTCAAAAAGGTCGAAAACGCCATCGCCGTCTACACCTCCGAACTCGACAACAGCAGCGCCAACGGAGTCGATCAGCAGATCCTCCTGAAAGACCGGCTAAAGAAAAGCCGCGAACGCCTGGATGACGCCCTCGAAGCCTTCAGCCTGCTCTGTGAGCCGGTCGAGCCGCCCAAGGGCGAACTGGAACACATCCACTACTTCTGCGGAAACACCGAACTTCCCGACGACCTGAAGGAACGCGAGCCCCGCCGCGCCGCCCTCTACAAAACCGCCGCCCAACTGATCCGCGCCTTCGCCAACATCGCCGACGAACTGGAAGCGGCGGGCTACACGGCGTCCGACATCGCGCATATCAAAACGCAGCTAAAAACCTGCCTCGACCTCCGTGAAATCATCCGCAAAGCCAGCGGCGAAACTCTCGACCTGAAAACCTACGAGGCCGACATGCGGCACCTCATCGACACCTACATCGAAGCCGACGAGCCAAGAAAGATCTCACCCTTCGACGACATGCCACTGCTCGACCTGATCGTAAACACCGGCATCGCGGACGCCATCAACCGCATGCCAGCGGGAATCAAAAGCAGCCGCGAATCCATCGCCGAGACCATCGAAAACAACGTCCGCAGCAAAATCATCAAGGAACACCTCAGCGACCCGGCATTTTACGACTCGATGTCCGCATTGCTGGACGAAATTATCGCCGCCCGCCATAGCCGCGCCATCGAATACGAAGAATATCTGAGGCGAATCGCCGTCCTCGCGAAACGGGTAGCCGCAGGCAAGGGAGAGGACACCCCGGCCGAAGTAGACACGCCCGGCCGCCGAGCCTTGTACAACAGTCTGAACAAAGATGAAGCCCTGGCCCTAAAGATCGACAACGCAATAAAAAAAGTACGCCCCGACGACTGGCGCGGAATTCAGGCCAGAGAAAACGAAATCAAGCGAGCACTATACGAGTTGTTGAATGACAAAGCCGAAGTCGAAAGAATCTTCCTGATCGTCAAACAGCAAAGAGAATACTGATGACAACGAAGATCATCCTCGGCGACATCTCAGTAGACGTACTAAAAAAAGACATAAAAAACGTACACCTGAGCGTATACCCGCCATCGGGAAGAGTCCGCATTTCCGCCCCGCTGCGAATGAACCTGGACACAATCCGGTTATTCGCAATCTCCAAACTCCGCTGGATCAGGCAGCAGCAAAGAAAAATAATCGCGCAGGACCGCGAACCGCCCCGCGAGTTCATCGAGAGAGAAAGCCACTATGTTTGGGGACGCCGCTACCTGCTCAAAGTAATAGAAAAGGAAGCCCCGCCGGAAGTGAAACTAAAGCACAGTCAACTGGTTCTAAGAATCCGTCCCAGGAGTCCCGAAGAAAAACGCCAACAGGTATTAGACGACTGGTACAGAGCACAACTAAAAACCGCAGTAGTGCCCCTAATAGCCAAATGGGAGCCGCTAATGGGAGTGAAGGTATCCCGCCTCTTCGTACAAAGAATGAAAACCAAATGGGGCAGCTGCACCTCAAAGGCCGGCAGCATCCGACTGAACACAGAACTGGCCAGGAAACCGCCCGAATGCTTGGAATACATAGTGGTCCACGAAATGGTACACATCCTGGAACCCACCCACAACGCCCGTTTCACCCAACTCATGGATCAATACATGCCAGACTGGAAATACTACCGCGAAATGCTAAACCGCCTGCCCGTAAGGCACGAAAACTGGTGGTATTGATGAGAATGTCACGGACTGGCGCCCCAGGCACCTCAAAGCTCGCCCGCATGCACCGCCGACTCCCTGACAAACACGCGCACTCGCCTCGACCTACAATAGAGTTATGAGTACGCCGAAGTCCAGAACGTCCGCCGCCCCGCGGCCTCATCGGCGAACGGACTCACGCCGCGACGGCCTGCGTCAGGTGCGCATCTGGATTCCCGACCTCGACGACGCCACTTTTCGCACTGAAGCGCATCGCCAGTCCCTGGCCGTTGCCTCCAGTCGGGCCGAACAGGCAGACCAAGCCTTCGTTAACGCAATCTCCGACCCACTGCCCACGGAATGAAGCGCGGAGAGGTGTGGACCGTCGCGGGCGGCACCGACTACGCTGGCAAACCACGCCCGGTCGTTCTCTTGCAGGATGACCTGTTCGATACCACAGCCTCTGTCACAGTTTGCCCGCTGACAACGGTGTCAACCGATGCCCCGCTCCTTCGCATTGCCGTTCATCCCAACTCTCAAAACGGCCTCCGCGATACAAGTCACCTCATGGCTGACAAGATCACCACCGTCGCGCGAACCAAACTCGGCAATCGCATCGGCGCACTCGATCCGAGCGACATGGCATCGCTAAGCCGCGCCATCATCCTCTTCCTCCGCCTGACGCAAACTAAATAGGCAACGCCGATTTCAGCCATAAAAACCGTTCCCCACAATTTCACCGGAATCGCACCCTTCGAATCAATCACTTACAAAAAACTCCGCCTCCAGCCCAAAATCCACCTGCCATACTGCGCCCAGCATGGCATCTGAACTCAAATCCGAATCCGCCCGCCGCAACGGCGCCAAATCCCGCGGCCCCGTCACCCCCACCGGCAAAACCAACTCCTCCGGCACCAACCGCACGCACGGCATGCTCTCCAAAACCATCGTCATCGCCGGTGAAAACGCCGCGCGTTTCGCCGCCCTCCTCGCCGCCCTGCGCGCCCACCTCCAGCCCCGCAACACGATCGAAGACGGACTCGTCGAAGACCTCGCGACCTGTCGCTGGCGTCAGCGCCGCCTCCTCTCAATGGAAACCGCTACGCTCACCCTCGAAATCCGCCGCCAGAATCCCGAATTCGCAGCCGAGTCCAACGCCACCCGCGCCGCGATCGCTCTCGGCGACTCCGCCGCGAACTCCCGCACCCTCGAACTCATCCACCGTTACGAGATGCGCTTCGACCGTCAATACGACCGGGTTCTCCGCCGCCTCTACGCCCTTCGCCATGAAACCGAGCTGTCGAAGTGACGGCCTGCAAAAGGGACTGCGCGCGAATTTCGCCGCCCTTGCGGCAATTCGGGTCTGTACCCCTTTGCCCTGCCCCACCACAGGCCGAAAAATGATTTTTGCCGCTGGATCCCAGCAACTAATTGAAAACAATCAAATCTCCTCAAAAACGAACCCACCAAATAACCCAAACCGAACCCAAAAACAACCCAAATCCCCACCATTTCAACCCAAAAAACCCACCATTTCCACCCGGTGGACAGACGCAAGTCGTCTGACCCGGGCCCCGTCTCCCGCGCCTCATCTCAACCATGCCAACATGATTAATAACCAGGTGCCCTTTCCCTCCGACCGCCACGCCTTTAGCTATTTAAAACGCCTCCTCCAGCGCCGCGTCCGCTATCGCGTCACGCTCGGCGGCGTCCTCTTTCTCATCGCCCTCAGCCTCACCGGAACCATGGCCTTTCTCTCCGGCAACAACCTCCTGTTCCTGATCTTCGCCGTCATGCTCGCACTCCTTCTCGTCTCCGGATCCCTCAGCCGCCTCGTCCTCTCAGGCCTCGAACTGGAACTCCAGCTCCCCGAACACGTCTCGGCGCGAACACCCACCCCCGCCCGCATCCTGATCCGCAACCTGAAACGATTCACGCCCTCGTTCTCCATTCAGTTATCCGGACCCTCAATTCTCACCGGACCTGTCTATTTCCCCGTGATCCCCGGCCGCGCCGGCTCTGAATCCACCATCCAGACCGCCATCGAAATTCTCTTTCCCCGCCGTGGGCGCCATCACGAGAATCTCTTCCGCCTGTCCACCAGCTTCCCCTTTGGATTTATTCTCAGAACCGCCACCGTGGCCCTGCATCGCGAAACCATCGTCTACCCCTGCCTCGACGATCCCCAGCCTGAAATCGACCTGCTCGTCGATTCCGTCGCCAGCCAGATCGCCACCCAGTCCCGCGGCGCCGACCATGAGTTCCACAGCATCCGCGCCTACGTATCGCAGGACGACGCCCGCCACGTGGACTGGAGAAGCACCGCCCACACCGGTGCCCTTCAGGTCCGCGAGTTCGCCCGCAACCAGCAGCGCCCGGTCGAGGTCTACTTCGATTGCCAGATCGGGGACAGCCGCACGTCGTCTGTCCCGGCTTTTGAAAACCTCGTTCCCCGGTTTGAAAATCTCGTGGAAAGCTGCGCGGCCTTCGTCTGGCATCTCCATCTCCGCGGCGCCGACGTTCTGTTTCGCTCACAAAATTTTGCGGTAGACCTCTCCGGCGGCGCCGGGATTTACGATATGCTGGTTTATCTCTCGCTGGTCGAACCCATTGAATCTACACAGGCAGAATCCGGCGAGATGGGGTTCGACGATTCGAATTTACAAGTGGTTTTCAGCCTGCGCCGCGCAGACCCGCAACAGGAGACTTGAAGTGAATAGAAGATTCATCGGCCTTGCCCTTGCCTTGGCGCTCATGATCGGCGCACAGGCTTCCGCCCAGATAACCGCTTCCATCTCCGGACGCATCGACGACCCCTCGGGCCAGCCCGTCAACGGCGCAACCGTCACCGTCAAGAGCCTCGAAACCGGCGCGGTCCATACCGTCACCACCAACTCGGAAGGCCTCTTCACCGCCAGCCCGCTTCCTCTCGGCAAACAGGAAGTCAAGGTGGAAAAGACCGGCTTCAAAACCGTGATCTGGCCCGGCGTAGACCTCGAGGTCGGGCAGGACGCCAAACTGAACCTCAGTCTCCAGGTCGGCGACCTGGCCCAGCAGCTAACGGTCCTCGCTGAAGCCCCTCTCGTCAACACCACAACTTCCCCCGTCTCCGGCATCGTCAATGCGGAAGAGGTGAAGGACCTGCCTCTCAACGGCCGCAGCTTCGATACCCTGATCGCCCTCAACCCCAGCGCCATCGACTACACCCTGAAGAGCGCCGGCACCAGCACCAACAATGGCTACGAGTTCTCCGTCGCCGGCCGCCGGCCCATGGACAATCTCTTCCTGCTGAATGGCGTCGAATACATGGGATCCAGTCAGCTCGCGGTAACTCCCGGCGGCGCCAGCCAGCAGCTCCTCGGCATCGATGCCGTGCGCGAATTCAATCTGCTCTCCGACACCTACGGCGCCGAATATGGCAAGCGCGCCGGCGGACAGGTGGTCATCGTAACTCAGTCCGGCACGAACGAGTTACATGGTTCAGTGTTTGAATTCCTGCGCAACAGCGACGTGGATGCGCGCAACTTTTTCGACGGCGCCTCGCCTGCGCCTCTCAAGAGAAATCAGTTCGGCGGCGCGCTGGGTGGGCCCGTTAAGAAGGACAAACTGTTCCTCTTCGGCAATTACGAGGGCTTTCGTTCCTCGTATTCACCCACCATCGTGAGCGTCGTTCCGGATTCCAACACGCGCCTGGGATTGCTGCCGAACGCAACCACCGGAGTCCTGGCGCCTGCCGCCGGCCTGAATCCGGCGATCCTGCCCTATATGGCCCTGTGGCCCGTCCAGAACGGGCCCGAACTGACTGTAAATGGAATTGCCAGCGGCATCGGTTTGTCCTATAACAGCCCCGCCCAGCACATCCGCGAGGATTTCGGAACTGCCCGCGCGGACTATATTTTGAACAATCATTCGGCGTTCGCCATCGCCTATACGAATGACAACGGCTACAACCTGAGTCCGCTGACCGATCCGCTGTTCGGTTCCGCTCTGACGATAGATAACCAGGTGATAAGCCTGCAGGACACCCACACCTTCTCGCCCAACCTCGTCAACATATTCACAAGCGGCTTCTCCCGCGCCGCCTACACCTTCCTGCCTGCCACCTTTGCGAATTTCCCTGCCAGCCTTTCCTTCGTGACAGGCGACGGACCCGGAGGCATCGTCGTCGGCGGCGGCACAACCACTGCGTCCGGTTCATCGGTCATCACCTCCGCCGGTCCCAACAACGCCGCTAACGCCCTCAACCGGCGCAATCTCTTTACCGAAGCCGACGACGTTCGCATCAACAAAGGCATTCACCAGCTCAGCGTCGGCATCTGGTTCCAGCGCCTTCAGGACAACGAAAATTCCGCCTCGCGGCAGTTGGGCGTAGCCACGTTCACCAGTCTCCAGACCTTCCTCACGGGTGCTGTCAGCACGTTCCAGGTCATTCCCGATCCCAACGAGCTGGGCTGGAGGAGCCTCTACGGCGCATGGTATGTGGAAGATTCCATCAGACTGAAACACAATCTGACCGTTCGCGTGGGTCTCCGCGATGAGTTCTCAAACGGATGGAGCGAAGAGGCCGGCCGCGCCGCCAACTACGTGCCGGGCGCGAACGGAATCCTGATGACCGCTCCGGTTGTCGGTAATTCCGTCTACACCCAGAACAACGCCAAGCTCCTTCTCGCGCCGCGCGTCGGCATGGCGTGGGACCCGTGGGGCAATGGCAAAACCGCTATTCGCGCGGGCTTCGGAACCTATTACTCGCAGATCGATTCTCTGGCGTTCCTGATCAATGCCCTGCCGCCCTACAACGGCTCCGTCACTTACTCGGGAGTGCAGCTTGCCTCAGTGCTGCCCGTTACTCCAGGCGTGCCGCCTCCCTCAACTTCGGTCTTTGCGCCGCAGGGAATTCAGGCGAACGCGCAAATACCCACCGTTCAGGAGTGGAATTTTACGGTTGAACAGAAACTGGCCGCCAACACCGTCTTGCGCATGGCCTATGTCGGCTCGCACGGGTATCACCAGCTCATCAGCATCGACCCCAATGACATTCCCGCGCAGGTCTGCACGGCCGCCGCCGGCTGCACGGCGGGAGGTACGCCAGGCACCACGAAATCCACCGTTCCCGATGGCGCCCAGTACATCCCGGTGCAGGGCCGCCCCAATCCGCAGCTCGGAGCCGGCTTCTTCTGGTACACCGAAGGCAACACCAGCTACAACGCCCTTCAAATGGACGTCAGCCAGCGCCTCTCGCACGGCGTAACCTTCCGCGCCAACTACACCTGGTCGAAAAACCTCGACATGAATTCGGCGCTCACCGGCGCACAGGGCAACAACCAGGCCCAGATGGTTCTCGACCGCAACGATCTGCCCCGCGACTGGGGTCCGTCAGCGCTCAATCCGCAGAACCAG
>Ga0206876_1122_pt1 | contig 21501 bp, 15 predicted proteins | sample Alteio_BWOrgCont_10_FD_152619 | JGI IMG/M metagenome (GOLD analysis project Ga0206876, IMG submission 152619) | Enriched cells from forest soil in Barre Woods Harvard Forest LTER site, Petersham, Massachusetts, United States -... | ecosystem: Environmental > Terrestrial > Soil > Temperate forest >...
TGGCGGAATGAAAGGATACATGGATGCGATGGTCCAAGGATTGCATCAATTTGAGGAAGGGCTCAAGTTCGCTCGTGATCTTCCTGAATCGGCGGAAGCCACGTACGCCGGCAAAGGTGTCAAACAAGGTACGCAGGACCGCCCCGTCTTCTGGTATAAGCCCCACGCTTCGAGCAAATTCCGCGTTATCTACGCCGATCTGTCGGTGAAGGATGCCGACAAAGCTCCGGAAATTCCGGATGCTGTTCGACTGAAGAAAAAACCTGGCTCATCGAATCCAGGCGAGAAATAAGTCATCGGTAGTGGGTACGACAAGCACGCATCTCCTCATCAAAGTGACCATCAAGCTTTGTTCGAGTGACGATTACTACTGGATGAGGGCACCCTGAACCTATGTGGTGTGGCCCTGGCACGCGACTGAATCATTTCAGGCACAGTCAAAATTCCTGCTACGTTGAAAGAGAGGATTGAGCATTATGCGCTGTTTACTAACGGCTGCTCGAACTTCTGTTTTGACCGCAATCATGGCGTTGAGCGGCGCAACCGTATGCGCCCAATTGCCGCAGAATGCGATTCCGGAGTCCACCGATTTTGTCATTCATGTCAGCGAATTCCTGCAGCAGGCGAGAGTCAAGACCGGCTTTTCGGGCGTCGTCGTGGTGGCTCGAAAAGGTGAATTGGTCTGTCAAGGCTCGTTCGGATTTTCACATCTCGAACCCGGGACCCGGAACTCACTGGATACTCCGTTTCGAATCGCCTCACTCTCCAAGCAGTTCACTGCCGCGGCAATTCTTTCGCTTGAGGCCGAGGGTAAGCTGAGCATTGATGATCCTGTCCACGGCTACCTGCCTGAATTCGCCGCTGAACCATACCGCGAAATCACGATTCATCATTTGTTGACTCACACGTCAGGTCTGCCGTGTATACCTGAAGGTGCGACAAAACGTGCTCAATGGAAAGCTATGTCGGTGGCGGCGACGCCGGTGAACGACTATGTCAAACTTGCTTGCGAAATGCCGCTCAAGTTCAAGCCGGGCCAGGGTTACGTGTACTCGAACTTCGGATACCGCGTCCTATCGGCGATCATCACAAAGATCACGGGCCAGGAATACGCCGATTTCATGGACGAGCGACTGTTCAAGCCGCTGGGCCTTAAACAGGCCGGCGTCGCGCGAATCTCGCAACAAGACGAAGTCAAGGTGGCCGAAGAACTTCGTTTCACAGGGTTGGATCGAGACACGGATGAGCCGCGATACGCGAGCAGCAAGAGCGATCGCAATTACGGCGCAGGGTACGGAAGCGGCGGGATCTATGTGAGCGCGAACGACCTATTGCGGTGGGATCGGGTCTTGGCCAGTGACAGTTTTCTTTCCGCAAAGCAGAAGGACAAGCTGTTTCAACCGGTCAGGGAACACTACGCATGCGGATGGATCGTCAAAAAGTCGGATCTGGACGGCCGCCTTTATCACACGCATACGGGTGCAAATGAGGGGTACTTTAGCAAGATGATGCGGATTCCAGAGGATGACCTGGTCATCATTGCGCTGGGCAATGTCTCCACGACGCAAGAAATCGATAAAGTCCTGGATCAGTTGTTCCGACTCTGCCGCTCGCTGCCGAATTAAGATTTGCAGCTGCTGCCCGAAGCTGCTGTAAATCTGAACGAGAATCACCCGAACGAGGTTTTCACGTTGCGGCTGTCGCTTTGTTAGTCGTGACCAATCGATAGGATATACGGGCGAGAGGTTTTGTAACGAGCCGTGCGATCGCCATTCGAATACTTCGAAACACGCCTGCAGTATGAAGACTGACTGTTGAGACCTGTAGAATCATGAGCCACTCGCATACAATCCGTCTCATCATCAACTGTGCCGCTTTCCTGCCTGTTTCCTGGTGGGTAATCCCGCTGTCTGCCGGCGAAGCTTTTCGCTTTGTAGATGGAAATGCAAAAACTGTTGAAGCATTCCTTTACGAAAACTTCGACGATCGGAACTTCGGCATGGTCGTCGGATTGTTGGACGAACACGGGAGCCGCGTATACAGCGCGGGAAAGCTAGACAACGCGACCGATCGGTCTGTCGATGGAGACACGCTGTTTGAAATCGGCTCTGTGACGAAAGTCTTCACGGCGCTGCTACTACTGGAGGCTGCACAACGTGGCGAAGTCAATGTCGATGATCCGGTCGCAAAATATCTGCCGAAGACTGCCAGGATGCCTGCCCGTAACGGGAAAGAGATCAAGCTGATCAATCTCGCCGCTCAGGATTCCGGGCTGCCAAACAATCCGACGCATCCGTCGGGAAAGGCACCCGAGGCCCTTTCTCTCGAAGAACGGAAGGAACTTGTGGAATCTTGTACCGTTGATGATCTCTATACGTTTGCGTCAGGACATCAGTTGGCTCATGATCCTGGTGAGAGATTCATTTATTCCAATGTCGGCATGGCAATTCTCGGACAAATATTGATGCAGAGGACCGGCAAGGATTATGAATCGCTGGTCGTTGACCGAATCTGTCGACCACTCAAAATGGAAAGCACGTGCATTACGCTCACCCACGCGCAGCGAGACCGGCTGGCGACGAGCCATCTTGACGATGGCGTTGCATCGGAGCGTTTACACTTGAAAGGGATGGTCGGTTCCGGGGCGCTCCTTTCGACAGCCAACGACCTGCTGAGATTCTTATCAGCCACTCTTGCTCTAACTGAGACGCATCTTAAAAGCCAGATGGAAGAGATGCAGAAAGTTCGGCACACGAATTCGACAGAATTCGGGCGAACTGCTACGCCCTGGTGGGATCAAGGAGTCTACAATCCGCCGGGAGCAGATTTGCTTGGTCACGCAGGTGGGACGTACGGCAGTAAGGCGTTCATTGGTTTTGACAAGGCAAAGCGACGTGGCGTGGTCGTTCTGACGAATCAAGCAAGAATAGCACCGAACAATGTCGGGTGGGTTCTCCTTCAAGAAGTTCCTCTCGTTCCGGAAAACATTGTTTCCTTGGTCCGCGAAGTTATCGGGATCGGTGTCGCAGTTGAATCCGACAAAGCGAGCGGTCTGCTGCGAGTGTCGCATGTCTTTCCAAATTCATCCGCAGGCAAAGCCGGACTTTCCAAAGGACTGTTGGTCCAAACGATCAACGACGTGTCTGTTGAGAGGAAGGCATTGGCGGACTGCTTGACGATGCTGGCAGTTCCCAACGGAACAAAGGTCCGACTAGATCTCTTCGACCCAGAGGTGAAGCAGAATCGGACGGTCGAATTGACTCGTCGAAAGTTTATAACAAGAAATGACAAACCGCGTTCGTGATCAAGCGCGCGGCTTTTGCACGATCTGGACCTTCGCTGTTTCCTCAATCAGTTCTCGAATCTTCCACCGATCATCTTCAAGACCGCTGGTTGTACTGGCGTTTCCTTGAGCGCCATGCGACAGCTTATCCCGTTTTGTTGCGCGCCTCTGTCACATCGACCGAACCCATTTTGGTCTGTTTGACCGATCGAGAATATGCCCCCGATCCACGAATCAATTTGGGTCTTGTTTTGCCCGCAGAACCAGTGGATCTTCCTGCTCGATTTCGCATTCGATCGGAGCTTGGTTGTCTTCAGGCCAGATTTGAAAGGATTCAATATCCACATTTTTCGGCAATCGCATCGAGAATTCGCCAGCCTCAGTGGTCCTCGTGAATCCATACCTCCGATTGTTGTGGACGGCGTTGATACTCACTTTGGCGGCTGGCTTTCCATCCGGGAACAGCACCTTGCCTTCCAGAACCTGAGTGGGTTGCAGACGAATCGAAGGCAGTTCGAACGGTGTGTCGTCCGAAGGTACCTTGATGCGTTCATTCCACGGAGATCCAACCTGCTCATAGTTGGAAAAATCTTTTGGCCGTGCAATCACTTGAGTATAGACGTCACCCGCCAGAACTCTTGCCTCGTACCGGCCGTCGGCATCGGAGATGACGGTGGCGCCTTGGCGCCAAGATCCATAGCGGACGCTGATCTGGGCGCCGGAAACAGGCTGGTCGGTGTCCTCCGTGCGAATCGTTCCCCAGACCATCGCCGAAGGCTCATATTGGATTACGATTTCCAGCGTGTCATCCGGAAACACTCGGCCTTCGGGAATTCGCGGCAATTCACTTGCGTCGCCTTCCCCACTTAGCTGGATTCGCAGAGTTCCCGCAGCAATCGCCGGGACCTCGAATCGTCCCTCGGCATCGGTTTTGACCTGTGCAAACCCCTCGTCGACAACTCGATTATCCAAGGGGTGAGTTGTCACGTACACTTCGACCCCTTTCACCAAATCGGGATTATCGGCAATCAGTTGCCCTTCGACTCGCCCGGCAGAAGATAATTCGATCTTCGGATCGACCTCATCATGATTGATTCCATCCATCCGAATTGCATGAGTTCCGAATTTCTCGGAAACTGCGTGAATTGTGTTCAGAGAGTTTCGATCGAATCTGGAGATGCGGACATGTCCCTCAGTGTCGGATTTGTTCGCCATCAATTTCCGCAGTGACGGTGGAATGATGTCATAGCCCAGGTGCGTCCGGAAATGCCAAGGCTCAATCGCGACATTCGGAATCGGCGTCTGATCTGAGGACAAAATTGTATAAGTGACCAGCACATCATCGAGCAATCGAATTTCGAGTTGTTGCAGTTTCTCGTCATGAATTCCATCACGGCCCGTGCTTGCCGTCGTCAGGCGCTTGCCGTTTTTGAAAGCCCAGAGTGTGTCATGTTGCCACGTCGGCAATTTGGGTATGACATTAGGCGTGGAGCAATTAAAGCGGCCTTCGCTTTCAGTGGTCGTTTCCACGAGGACACTCGGCTTTCCCAAAGCAACGTGCCACACAATGTGTGCGCCCTCAACGGGCTTGTCATTTTCGTCGATGACCCTTCCGGCGATTGTTCGCAATGCTACTTCCGGCTGATTCGCTTTGGATGCGTCGAGAGTGTCATCAGCAATGACCCACGAAGTCGCTGACATGACAACAAGAAATGCAAGTTGAAAACGCATCGTTCTGCCTTTCAAACGAACCTCATGAATTCATTTCCAGAAATGCCGCAATTGACGCCTTTAAGACAGTGTGTCATCGTATCGGTAAACGAATCTGACAGGCAACCCGTTGAGGGTGTTCCGAAATGGCTGGCGTTTGATCGAAACCTCCTATTCGCATTTGTGTTGTTAGCGCACGGAATCAAATCGAGAATGAACCGGATTCCATCGAAACCGCGTAACTGCACTCCGCTTTTAACCGACTGCACTTTCTGACAGCGGCGGTGTATGAGAGATGAAACTGGTCTTCAAAGAAACGTGGCTCTTCGAGCAAACTGTTGTTATCTGGACATCAGTCATGCAAGGGAGAGCCACGGATGGCATCTTACCACGCTCCTCACGAATGGAAAGAGTGGTCCGAGTGGTTGGCGGCCGGTCTGGATGGTCGTTCGCGGTGGCGATTGCCCGTGTTGATGACGGGGTTGGTCTTTGGCCAAGGTCGACGTGTTGTTTCGTCTTGGATTCGCGCGGCGGGACTGAGCGACGACTACCAGGACTACTATTATTTTCTGCAAAGCGTGGGACGGTGCTGGGAGGAACTGGGACGACGAGTCTTGATTCTGGTGTTGAAGCAAGTCTTGAAGGACCAGCCGCGGCTGGTGGCGGGGATCGACGACACACCGACAAAGCGATACGGCCCCAAGGTTCAAGGAGCCGGAATTCATCACGACCCCACGCCTGGCCCCACCGACCACCCGTTCTGCTACGGACATATCTGGGTGACGCTGGCGGTGATCGTGCGGCATCCGGTCTGGGGAACCATTGGGTTGCCGATCTGGTCGTGGCTGTATGTCCGACAGAAGGATGTTTCCAAGATCCCGGCGAAGCACGGGTGGAGATTTCAGACCAAGCTCGAGCAAGCCTTCGATCTGGTCTTGATGACGGCCGAAACGCTGCTTTCACTGGGAAAAGAACTGTGGGTCGTGACGGACGGAGCGTCTGCCAAAAAGCCGTTTGTTCGTCCGGCGCTCGAGGTGGGCGCGACGCTCGTGGGTCGGTTGCGGAAAGATTCGGCGCTGTACGATCTGCCTCCGAAAGAGAAGGCCGGCCGACGGGGACGAAAACGCAAGTACGGCAAGAATCGGATCTCGCTGGCCAAGCGGGCGGCGAATCGTCACGGCTGGAGCGACACTGCCTGTACCGTCTACGGCCGACACGTGGTCAAACGGGTCAAGACGTTCTTGGCGACGCATCGCACCTTCGGAGGCGCGATCCGCGTAGTGGTCGTCCAAGAAAAGACAGGCCCGCAGTTTTTCTACTGCACCGATGTGAACGCCAGCGTCCGAGAGATCGTCGAAATCTTTTCCGATCGGGCTTCGATCGAGCAAGTCTTCCACGACGTCAAGGAAATTTGGGGCAGCGGCCAACAGCAGGTACGAAACTTGTGGTCCAACATCGGCGTCTGGCATCTGAACCTGTGGCTGCACACCTTGGTCGAGTTGTGGGCCTGGAACAAGCCAGCGACAGAATTGACGCACCGCGAAGATTCGCCGTGGGACACCACCGACCGACGTCCGTCTCATGCCGACCGACGCAAAGCCTTGCAAGCCGCCTGTTTGCTCGCCGAATTTTCCAAGGGTCTGGCCGCCAGATCGATACCGCGCAAATTCCGCGACACCATCAAACGACTGCTGCGCATCGCGCTATGATCATCCGAAAAGTCAGAAAGTACAAAACCGAACAACGCGTCGAAAATGTCAAAGTATCCGAAGACAAAATGCTTAATCAGCGGTTCGTTCAAATGATAAATGTCGTACGCGCAATCGTACTCATGGTATTGCTGCGTGCCCCATCACTTTCTGCGGGCGAACTCAGTGGTCGTGTTATGGATACCGTTACAGGTAAGCCCGCTGCCGACGTGCATGTCTCAATCCAGGCAACGAAACAAAGCCTGAGTGGCCGAAAGAGTAAGGGCGAGTTGCGAGAAACGCGGACTGACGCCGACGGCAAATATCAATTTTCGGCACTCTCTTCCTTTGCTTACAACATCTGGGCCGACGCGGCCGATCGGACTTGTTCTGCCCTGAACTCGATTCAAGTTGTCGATGGGGAAATCACTGCGGTGGACGATCTCCAGCTTGTCGAAGGAAATTGGATCGAAGGACGTCTTTTGACACTGCGCGGTGAACCACTGAGTCATGATCCCCAAACCGGTGAACGCTTACGGGTCGGGCTGAACGGTCCTGCGCGGCCGCTGAGTGGCGCAAGCTTGGAATCGGCGCCGATCGATGACGACGGCCGTTTTCGGCTGCGCGTCACTGTTGGGAGGAATTTCATACGACTCCTTACTCCTGAACTCTGGGAGCAAACGTGGAAGAAAGAAAAGTACGAGCGAGGAATCGACATAGAAGACAGCCGTCCCCTAACCGTGAACTTTCGCATTCTCGATCAGCAGCCCAAACGGCGTCCGCCCCCGCCGCGTCCTTCACGCGATCCAGTGAATCTCCCTGTACCTGTCGCCGCGGAACGGGACTGCGCCGAAACGATTCGCGATTTGGGAGGTTGGTATCGTATAGATGATGATCGTCGTGTTGTGGAAATCAACATGGTTTACGACCAGGGCCAGCGCGCACTCTGGGAAGGCTTGGTGAAATAGATAGCTTGCGCCTCGTTGCCTGATTCGTTACCTTCCTCGTCGCTTTATTGTATCGAGCGATTCATGGAGGATGACAATGGCAGGACTGGATGCAGAAAAGATTCGCTTGGGTGTCGATGAGATTGTCCCGCATTTTCACGAGTTGGAAGATCCCCGCTCGACAGTCAACCTGCGACATCCGCTCGTCAGTGTGATCGTGATCGCCATCATGGCAGTACTGGCCGGAGCGAATGGTCCAACGGCGATTGCGGAGTGGGCTCTTCTGAAAGAAGACTTGCTGCTCAAGCTTCTGTCATTACCAAATGGGATTCCTCGGAAGGATGTCTTCCGACGCGTGTTGTTGGCGCTCAACCCGACCGCCTTTCAAGCCAGTTTCATGCAGTGGCTTCAATCCTTGCGGAACAAGGCCGCGGCGGCTACGGGGATCGATCAACCGGTACTGACCGTTGATGGCAAAACGCTACGACGCAGTCACGACGAAGCCAATGGCTTGGGCGCACTGCATTCGGTCACCGTCTGGGCGAGCGAGTTCGGCCTGACTTTGGGACAAGTTGCCACGGACCAGAAATCGAATGAAATCACCGCAATTCCCGAGCTTCTGAAACTCGTCGACATCTGTGGTGCCATCATCACGATTGACGCCATGGGAACGCAGACGGCCATCGCGAAACAGATCGTTGAAGGAAAGGCCGACTATGTTTTGGCGCTGAAGGGGAATCAAGGATCGCTGTATGAAGCGGCCAGTCACTATGTCGAGGAGCACATGAAGAATGACTTCGCGGACGTGAAGGCTCGCCGACATACGACCACTGAAACCGGGCACGGTCGGGAAGAGATGCGGACCTATGTCCAGATGCCCGCTCCCAAGAGCTTGGCAGGCTTCAGTCGCTGGTCCGGACTGACGACGATCGGCGTCGCCATCTTGATCTGCACTCGCGACGGGAAAGAGACCGTTGATATTCGCTATTTCATCAGCAGCCTTGGAATGGGCGTTCAACGTTTTGCCAATGCTGTCCGTAGCCACTGGTCCATCGAAAACACTTGCCATTGGTGTCTCGATATTACCTACCGCGAGGACGAGTCACGCATCCGCGAAAAGAATCTCCGTGAAAACTTCGCCTGGCTCAATCGCTTCACACTTTCGCTGCTTAAACAACATTCCAACAAGAAAAGCGTCGCGATGAACCGCCGACGATGTGGTTGGAATGATGACATCCTTGTGCAAGTCCTTACCGGTGAAGCAAGTTAGTGAGCGCTGGCCCTGCGCATCACAGGTATCGCCTTGGAATGGGATATCTGTTTTGGGGATTATATTTGTTCTACGAATGTGGTTGGTTTGGAGCGATGCTAAAAAACCCGCAGGCTTGGGTATGGTATCCGGTGTTAGCAAGTGTGTGTCGCTTCGCCGAATGGATTGGTTGTGTACCTGTTTTTTGGGGGGCGTTGTTTGCTTGGCCGTTTATCGCCTTATTCCTTTGTGCGAAGGGACTTCATGTGCTAATCACCGGCGGATCACCGATTGATGATATTTTAACATTGGCAGGAATAGTTGAGCGGGGGCTGGAGCAAGATGGCACACGAGAACGACCAATCTCTGTCAAACCAGTTTCCGAACCTTACTCCGTTTGATTCCGCAGGAATTCCGCATCACTCGTCGTCACTATGATCGGACCATTTCCACTCGGAATCTGTAATTGATTGCCCTTCAGTGGGGTAACCTTTCTGCCGTTAGACGTGCGCAATTCTTTAACACCTGATGCCGAGTCGTCGATCGATCCGTCGAGCAATCGCTTCGGAGAATGTTCAACGTATTCGTCTATCGTGTATTCGTGGCCGTCCACATCAGAAGCCTTGAACGTACGTGAATAGCGATGTTTAGACATTCGTCATCCTTTGCCGGAACTGGAAAAGTTGCCCGGGGAACGCAATCGCCCGTCGCGAACCACAGCCTTCGGTACGTCAAATTCGATAGTTAATCGCTCTGCTCGATCGGCACAACGACGGCTGCCTCCAAAGCAGAGAAACCGCGTGTCGTCCATAACCAAAGACCCTCTGCGGTACGTTCATTCCGGACTGTGTCCCAGTCCCGCACGACTCCGAAGCGACAACTGTAACCGCGCGTCAGCTGTTTCCAATACGTCGCTTCGAATGGCGATTCATCAACGACGTGAAGAGATGTTGTGTCGACAATCCTTTTACCCCACCACTTTGGATACCGATCAATGACGTCCCAAAGCCGTTCAAGAGAACCTGCCCGTAAAATCATGTCTTCCGGACGATCATCCTGATCCTCTTTGTCGTCCGTGGGATCTTCACAATATTCATCATCGAAGAATCTCGCCCAATTCGGACCAGCCCATTCTTCCCAAAGCCGTCCGCCTTCCGGTGTCAGCGAGTATGTGTCGCCGAAACGCCGACGGTGACGAGCTGCGAAATCACGATCATCACGCTGACTCGCGCTTACATGTTGATCACTTGCTGCCCACAGTTGCACTAGTCCGTCACACTGCAAGCGAATCAAATACTCGGCAACTGCCGTTTCGTCGCAATCAATTGCGGGTCGATTCCATTGTAATCGCAGATCTTCGCGAGGCATGGCCAGCAATCGAAATGGGACTCGAAAACGAGCCAACAAATCCAAAATCCACCAGCTTTTTGTGTCAAGTTCCATATTGAATTTGGATCGCGTGCCTGTTTCGATGGATAAGAGAATGAACGCCCCCCAGCTTATCGCCAGGGCCGTTCAGTTTCGATCTCAATCTCAGAACTTCGACGATTCCTCGATGAGTTCTCGGATCGTCCAGACAAGGTCTTCCAGACCGCTCGCCATTGCAGGCGTTTCTTTCAGAGTCATGTGCGAGTTTACCCGTTTTGTTGCGCGCTTCGGTCACATCGACCGAATTGACGCGTCATCGAAGCAGTTTACAGATCTAGTTTTGACGACGTCGGGTGGTCATGCCACCGGCCGCAAGCCGTAAAGGATCAGTACGGTGTCAATTATTTGGGGGCCGGAAGTGAATCCATGTCTCGGCTGTCGGCGTTTTGGAGACCAGCGGTTGTTCAGATCCAGAGGAGTGTCCTTGCGACTTACGGGGAATTAAGACGCATTGGTGAGCGCTTGTTGTACGATAATGTGGGGCCGTGAGAGCTTCCTGAACGTCGTGCGGAGTGGATCATGCGGATTCGATTGATGCTGCGAGTCGTCCTTGCTGTCTGCGGATTTGCGTACGAAGCCGTTTCGATGGCCGAAACTCACGATCAAACTCCGGATTTCCAGGACGCGAAAAAACAGTTCCTGCGGAATATGAAAACGGACCAGCCAGACCTGCGAGTGAAGGCGGTCCAGCAACTGTCCCAGTTGCCTCATCGAAGCGCTGCCGAACTACTCATCAAGCGAGGTTTCGCTGACCAGGATGCTGGGGTACGGCGGCAAGCACTCAACGGCCTGCGGCTGATGGCGAGCACTTCGGAAGTTCGCGAGTATCTGACGGACGAGCTGAAGAAGTCGTTGAGCAAACCGACTTCAAACCACTTCTCTGTCGAATTCATTCGCTCGCTGGCAGCCACGAGTGACGAGGGACAACAGTCCGAGTTCCTGAATTACTTGAATGACTACATCGACTCACCGAAGTTCAATCTGCGGATTCTCCTGACAGCGATCGAGGAAGAGGGTGCCACCGGCGATGCCGATTCCGTCCGATCGTTGGCCTTACTGGCCAGGGCCCAAGTGTTCGCGAAACATTTCGGCTATCGGCGGAGCGTCGTGGAAGCTCTCACGCGGATCCGTCGCCGCGAAGCCGTCGACGTGTTGGTCGAATTGATCGGAAGGACAGACGGTCTGGACCAATACGACGCGATCCAGTATCTGACGAAGTTGACGAAACAACGATATCGAGACGACCATCGGAGCTGGGCCAAATGGTGGGCGGAGAATCGAGAGCAATTCAATATTCCGGGATTGGATGCTGAGCTACCGGAGATCGAAGTGGAAGATGGATCGGACAGGTTATACAAGAACCCGATCCACGCGAAGCGAGTCGTTTTTGTGCTCAACACGTCCAGCAGGATGTCCGCAACGACTCTCGAATCCATGAAATTGGATTTAATGAGAACGGTCGGATCACTGCCGGAGTCAGTCCATTTCAATATCGTGATGTACAATCGTTCTGCCGAGACATATCGACCACGACTGGTCCCCGCGACTTACCGCGCGAAGGAGACTGCAGTGGAATTTATTCGAGATGCCGGGGCGGAGAACTGTCCCCAGCCGGACGTGGGGCTGACGGCTGCCTATCAGTATGACACGGAGGCGATCTACTTCCACGCGGTACATCCGCCGAGCCTGAATATCGTGAACGCGATCACCGAATCAAATCGGATTCGCCGAGTGTCCATTCACACGATCGGAGTCAACGTGTATCAGCACGATGCCTACACGTTACCCCTGATCCTGCGATCGCTGGCAGAACAGAATTACGGCACGTTTCAACCCGCGCATTGAGTCTCTCGACTGCAGGAAGCTCTATCGCGGACGTTGACATCGTTTGACTGCCAGAACTGACCTGCTACTGCCCGAACGGTGTTCCGGCCGCCGTGGACAACGGAGCGCCCGCCCACCAGAAACTGGGGGATTGGCTTTAAGGCAGTAGTTCACTGCTAATTTCTTTCGCAGACTGCTGAACCGTAGATATGCGTTTTATTGATCGAATTCTTGGGAAGTCCATTGATGACCTTGCAGCCCGCTCGCCATTGGTGGCGTTTCCATCAGCGTGATGTCGGAGCTTGTCCCACTTTGTTGCGCGCATCGGTCACATCGACCGAGTTTTGTTCTGAGTGCCTGGCCTCACATCTCGACCTTCGAACTATCCCAAGGCATAATCGAGCTACCAGCGGCAAGCTCAACTGCTGGTGCCCAGGGCGCGAGTGAATAAACCACGCACGCAGAATCAGCGGCATGGCTTTATCGGCAACCTTCGAGTATGTGGGCACAACAAGGCTTATAACCGAAGCATTCTCGTCGGCAGTTGCACTCGCTTCAATGTTCCGATCTGGCTCTTTCGACGAAACGAGCGAGTCAGAACGCAAAGAGAAGAGCCCCGAGAATTTTAGGGAATGATGTGAGTTTTTTTAACGTCGGTTCTACTCAACAATTGCCGGTGTGACAGTGACCGCGCGGAACTCGACGATTCCGTGATCTCCTTGAATCATGATCGGGCCAGATTCCGCTTCGTTGCTGTCCAAGGCGCCGCCGGTGATGCCGGGGATGGTTTGTCGGTCGATAATTCGTTCGCTGTTCAAGATCACTGTGATCTGTCGGCCGATCAGCGTAATTTCCAGTAACTGCCACTGACCTGCTGGTTTGGCAGCGTTCAGAGAGGGAGTCAGGTAACCGTAAACACCGCCGAAGCGATGACTGTCAGTTTCCTGACCGAAACTATCTTCGATTTGAACTTCGTATCGACCCCGCAAATAGAGTCCACTGTTGCTTCCTGATGGGAAGCGGAATTCGGCATTCAGTTTGAAGTCGTTGAATTTCCGCTCGGAAACCAAGTCGATCGCCGGTTCGGCGTTGACCAGGATTCCGTCGCGGACTAACCAGCCGTTTTTCTTTTTGGAATTACGCGGCTTCCAACCGGCCAGATCGCGACCATTGAACAGAGAAATCGGTGGACCCCATGATTTTGGCGCTTCCTGCGTCAGCTTGGGTGCGCGACGGGCTTCCCAAGGTAGCTGCTCGCCATTGTCTCCGGTCAAGCTGCCACGCAGAACGTCCCCCTCGATGTGTCCTTCAACGTCGACATCGATCTTGCGATTTTCAAATTGAGGCGGAACAGAAAAGCGGATTGTTCCCTGCTCGAATTCGACCTTGGAAACTGGTCGAGCGCTTCCGAACTGTCCAACGTATCGGCCAACGAGTGACCGGCGACCAGATCGCTCAATCTCGACCCACGACGGATATTTGCCCTCTGGACCCTGAACTGTGAGATCCCAACGTCCAATCACTGAGGATACCGGTTGCAACTTCGCTTGGCCTTGGGGCGAACCAATTGAGGGAAGACAAACGACGACCACGAGGCACGCTAAAACTGTAATGCAAAAATTCACTTTCATTTCCCTCCCTTTATGATCTGAAATCAGCAAGCGATGATCAGGCTTTGCTACGATACCCCAACGGCGTTGAACAACAAAGCCGACCGCAAGCTTGGCGAGCACACCGGGGAGTCCTCAATGCCGCAATCACCGGGAAGCCAATGATCGCGCTGTCGCCGTCATCAAAAGTGATTGCGGAAAAGCTTGCCATCGAAATGGATCAATCAGAACGAAATTACTTACACGTCATCGAAGGAACGCAGCGATGCGCGACGTAGCGTGATTGTTCGCTAAACACAAATAGGTCCGTGTCGGCAATGCTAACTGGCCAAAGCTACTTCGGTCACATCGGCCGACGCCGGGAAGCGAAGCAAGACTGATCGGCCTTTGGCGATGGCAGCGACTGATGGCGACGCGGGAGGGTCACCTGGAGTTTCTTATTCCGCACCTTACGCTGTTTTTTAATTGGCTGGGACCAAGTTCAGGCGGTTGGCGCTAACGACTTCCACCTTCGCACGCGAGTAGGTTAGGGGGAAATACTTGGAGTCGGCCCACAGAGGCAGCAGATCATCGTAGTGTGGGCTGCCGAGTTGGCCGGACTGGCCGGGAGTGCTGGTCGCCAATCCCTGATCCCAATCTGCCAAGTCGAATACGTGTCGATAGGAAGCTCCCTGAATCTGCTCAAATTGATCGTTGGCGTGCGTATTGTTGGGAGTCGTGCTGTCGCCCGGACGTCCAATGGGGCCGAGATTAAACGCTCGCTCGTAGTTCGGGCCATAACCTGCCAATGGATGGCGAAATGTCACGGTATGCAATGCTCCCCAATTCCAATGCTGTGGTTCGCGGCCGAGCAACTGCTTCGCTCGCTGTACGGCTTTGGACAACGTGCGTTGCAGCAGTTCGTCACGAGTTTTGGCCGGTTCATTGCCAAACATCCATTCTTCCGGTTTTGCCAGGCAATTGATCACTACTGGAAGCTTGCGAAGATTACCGCGATCAGATTGGCTGTCTTTCGTCAGGCGAAGCGAATAGAAGTCGGTTTGCAGTTCCTGCAACCAGATTGAATACAGCGCCGCGGGCCCGGATTCACGAGACAATTCGCCATCCCAGGCGGTCAGCAGTTTGACGAACGGAGTTAACTCGGTCGACAGGCGCGCGGTCTTCAAGATCTCGATCAATTGTTGCGATGCCGGCGATCGATTCTCGTGCTGGATCGCCTGGAAGTCAGCGAGCGTGAAATGACTTGATCGTTCAATGCGCTCGCTCAGACGCTGTTCAATCCGCTGATATCGGTATGGTGCTTCCCATTCGTAGGAGATTTCTCGAGTGTAGTCGGGCGGCAAAATATTGTGATTCGCGGTAGCCACCCAGTGACGAGCCGGGTTAAACGTCTGCGGCAGGTCATTCACTTTCAAAAAGCCTTGCCACTCCAATTGGCCGGGCGCACCGGGCACAGGCAGTAAGCCATCCCATCCTTTACGAATTGGAGTCAAAGCTGCCGCAACCCAGCCAATGTTCCCCTGCGTGTCTGCGAAAACATAGTTCAGGCAGGGGACCTTGCAGGCATCCAATCGCTTGATCAGGTCGCGAGCGTCTCGTGCTCGCGCAACCGCCAGGCTACCCAGATAGGCCGCCCCTCCCGGTTCACTTCCTGACCAGCGGAGCGCAACGGCAAACTTCTTTTCCTCGTCTTGATGAATCACGGGTCCGTGACGAGTAAACCGCAACTCCAGTTTCACGGGTTCCTTCCGGCCTTTGACGACGATGGTTTCGCGAACGACGCGCATCGGCTCCCAGCGATCTCCAACTTTGTATTCGTGAGGCGCGGTTGGATTGGTCTGTTCGACATAGAGATCCGATTGATCCGTTCCAACAATCGTAAAGCCCCATGCCACGTTTTCGTTGTGACCGATCGCGACTCCCGGCAGCCCTGGTTCGCCACTTCCAATCACGTTCCAGCCGGGAGCGTGTAGATGAACCATGTATCGCAGAGACGGCACCGCGATAGTTCGATGTGGATCGCTGGCCAGCATTGGCTTTCCTGATGCGGCAAGCGAACCATCGACCACCCAATTATTGCTCTCGGATGCGCCGGGAGTGAACTTCATCGGCCGCGTCGCCGCCAGGTAGCCACGCAGGATTTCTGGTTGAATGTCCGCCAAATCCAAACCCGGAGCCGGAGCATAATCTCGCGGAGGGTCGGTAGGAGCGATCCGTCGTGCCTGTTCGACACCGACTTCTGCAATGAGCCTGCCACGCGCCACTTCCCGCTGCCAATTCCCCGTCATCACAATCCCCGACATCCTTCCCAACACATCTTCGGGCTGCCACTTCTTCGGTGCGAAGCCGAGGACTTGAAACTCAATCGGCAGCTTTTCGCCGAACTGATCGATACCGGCGTTGATCCCCTGGGTGAACGAGGTCGCAATCTCACGTGTGTCGGCCGAATAGCTTTGCCATTCGGCCTGCATATCCCCGCGGTATCGAATCAAGCGCGCGAACCGATCTCCTTCGATTCCTTCCGCTCCAAAAAGTTCGCCTGTTTCACCACAACCGATTCTGCGCCACAGGTCGATCTGAAACAGGCGATCCTGCGCGACGACAAATCCCTGGGCAAAAAACAGATCGTGGTTGTTTTGGGCGTAAATGTGGGCAATCCCCCACCGATCTCGCAGCACCTCGACTTTGTCTTTCAAACCGGCCAGCTTCAATTCGCCGTTAATCGGGGCCAGCAAGGATTGCGCACGGGCTTTGATCTGTTCTGGTGTCTCGGTGTTCTTTAACCAAAACTCCAGAAAAGCCAACTCCACTTCGAGCGCCTGAGCGGTAGGGACGTGCGTGGCGCGAGCGGTCATGGCTACGCGATGTTCGAAGCCGAGCAACTTATTCAACGCAACCAGATGATTCAGTGCCTGCCAATTTCGCGGTGGATCTTCCGTGCCGCCGGAGACCAGCACCGGACGAGGCGCCATCAGCGCGTGGAGGTCGACCAGGTCCTCGCCCGCTTCGACCAGTTCCTTATATAGTCCGGTGCGAGGTCGCTGGTCGTTCGGCAGTCCCGGCGGGCGTTGCGTCTTGGAATCGTAGCCCAGATACCACGGTTCCCAATAGTTCACGTTCGCGTTGTTTTCGTCGAACACAATACCAGGGTCGGACCAGACCGCGCAGGCAAACTTGTCGTAAAGGCAAGACGAGAACATCGACCATTTTCCACCGTATGACAAGCCGATAACACCGATTCGATCCGGAATGACATTCGACATCTGCGCTAGTGCCGTGTGACAGTTTGCCGCCGCATAGGCCAGCAAGGTGAGCGGCTGACGTCGTTGCTGGATTCCCGCTGAGGTGAGTAACTGCCGAGTGTCCGCGCCGATTTGTTCGACGGAGCCCGGCGTACCAATTGAAAGAGTGACAAAACCCCGCTTCACCAGTTGCAAGCCGTAATCGTGTGTGCCAACTCCTTTGGCTCCCTGACCGATGCTGGTGAGCGGTTCGTAGAAAGGAACGAAGACTGCCGGGAATGGTCCGCTCCCTTTTGGCACCAGGAGATATCCGTCCGCCATTTGTCCTTCTGGCGAAATCTGAACGTGAACATGGTGCTGCGTGTGATCCCCTCTCTCGACCGACTCCAAATGTTTGACGGTCGGCCGTTCCACGAGCGCTGACCACGCTCCCAAACGTTGCTGCCAGCGATTCTGAATCTCCTGACGACGACGTTCCCAATCGGCAGCCGACTTGACTCTTGTTCCGTCGTGGAATTGCAACGGCGAATGGTAATCACCAAATTTCCCCGCCCACTCGGCCGGTGGCTGCGTGAACTTTTCGAAATGCCGCCAGTGGGACTGAGGCAGTTTCGGTTCGTCCCCTAACGTCGGCGAGCCGTGAAAGCCAAGCACTAAGAAAAACGGCGCGAGCAGAAATGAGAGAAAAGGACGAAACATCAAATATTCTCCTCGAAGATCGGCGCTGCGAGCGAAGCGATTATTTTCCAGGTCGAGTTCTCGACTGCAACGATCTCAACATGCTTCTTGAGAAAGTCAAACACATCGGACGGAGAGTTCCCCGACACCCAAAGTACTGAGATCTTTTTTTTGGCAAGTGTTAGCTGAATTTCTGCTCACTCTGAATGCAATTTGCTGAACTGGTTTCAGATTACCAGAACAGACACCCCGCGGGTCGCCAGACAAAGTCAGTCGCAACAGAATCACTGACGAATGACCGGAACATCCGAAGGGTCGGCGAAGCTACGAGTGTTGTACCTCGTTAATACGCACATTACCGCTGACGGCACCACTGCGTCGAACGACACGCCGTAATGGCACTCAGACACGCGTCGGAACTTGGACGACTACGAGGCCGGGCGTTTCACAAACTGGCGCGTGTCGGTTTGATCGGCCGACATATTTTGATTTCCTAAAACTGTGTCCGCAGTTTTCAATCAAGCATTTCCCGCCGCGCTCAGCACCATGCTGTTGCTGGGCTTTTTGTTTTTCGTCTCACCAAAGCAAGACGTGTGGCGACCCAACAGGTGCATCAGACCATGGCCCACTGAAGCAGCGAATGAATATCGCCCGCTCATTCTGATCGCCCGCCCCACTCTTTACGTCCCATTAAAAACCTCAAGCTGGAAGGAAACCCCGTATGTCAACTCTGCTGTTAGATGAGCCGGAAACGGTTCGCACATCGAATGTCGAAGCCGCCAATCAACTACGGACCACGATGGCCGCCGTCCGGGTCTGCTTCACCTGGTTCGGTACCCGCAAAAGTCTCAGCATCGAGCAAAAAGCCCAGGCGGCCGAATCGTTCGGCGCTCAGGGTCAGTTTCTGACGGCGGGCAAGAAACTGCTCGATTCATCGCATCCTGCGTTCAAGGCGGTCACGGCCGTTCGTGGTCGCATTTTGAGCCATTGGAAAGGTATTTCGCTGCCGTTTCCTGAACCAGGCCTGCGCCTCATACGACAGGCGGACATTGCCAGCTTCGACGTGCAGATGACAACGTTGCGGGCAGAACTGGACGACGCCGTCGCCACGCTGGATCTGCATTTCGACGAACTTCGAACTGCAGCCCGTCAAAGACTGGGTTCGCTGTACAACCGCGGCGATTATCCAGCCAGCCTGCGAGGCTTGTTCGGAATCGCCTGGGAATATCCCAGCGTCGAACCGCCTGAATATTTGCAACGGCTCAATCCCAACCTGTTCGACCAGGAATGCCGCCGCGTCGCTTCACGATTTGACGAAGCGGTGCAACTGGCCGAAGAAGCTTTCGTCAGCGAACTCAACCGGCTGGTGAGCCATTTGTCCGAACGTCTCTCGGGTCAGGAGGATGGCAAACCAAAAGTGTTTCGTGATACGGCGGTCGAAAACCTGCGTGAGTTTTTCTCACGGTTTCAACAACTCAATGTCCGTTCCAACGCTGACCTCGACACTCTGGTCGAACAGGCTCAACGCATCCTGCGGGGTGTCGAGCCGCAACAGCTGCGGGACAACGCCACCAGTCGTCAGCAAGTCGCCTCACAACTGGTAGTGGTTCAGGCCACTCTCGATGGTCTGATGGTTGATCGGCCGCGGCGTTCGATTATCAGGCCAACCCAGCGGGAGCGGACATGATGGATTTGATCGTTGCACCCTGCGGCGTCGTAACGGCGATTTACGCCGAAGCGATTGACCTCCGTTCACTCGGAACAACCACGATCACACGGGCCAGCCATGTTGAACCCGATGAAACCGGCCAATGGTTCGCCCAGATGGTTGACGGTCCCACGTTGGGACCATTTTCTAAACGTAGCGAAGCGTTGGCTGCAGAAATTGATTGGTTGACTCGCCATCGACTGAATCCCACAGAAGAGACGGGCAATTCTTCAGAGTCAGCGACCACAAACTTGTAAGCGATTACAAAACTGTTCGCCCTCATCTCTTTGCGGACATAAAGCATTCACCTTCCCAGCCGTCTCGGAAATGTTCCGGGGCGGCTGATTTCGTTTCCAGACCGTCCTTCAAGGAGTTTTCCCATGACCCAATCGCAATTGAACCGAGCCGTCTCCCGAGCCACCGGCGAAGACTGCGACCTGATCGATCGTCGCGGCTTCAGCCTCGTCGACGATGAATCGCCCGTGCAAGAAGACGACCTGGAGGCACTGATCATCGATTGGGACCAGATTCAGGCGGAACAGGCCACGGCCATGTTCCGGGATCGCCAGGCGCACCAGGCCGCATAACGCCACGGCATGGTTCACGGCCCCACGGAGGATCTGATTCCTTCTCATGGGGCCTTTTCATTCCAATTACCCTTCACTCACGGAGTTTTCCCATGATTTCGATTTCTCGTTCATTAGTCCGTCAATTTCGTGCTGTCGCTCGTCGGGCTGGTTTGTGCAAACTCGACCCTCGAGCCTGTGTCCGCCTGACGGCGACCACAGAGGCCCTGCGACTGCAGGCCACAAATGGCCGTGTCGCAATTGGGTACCAGACACCGGGACGGTTCGATGTGGCAGATATCAGTGTCCCACTGCAACTGTTCGCCGACTGCGAATCAAAAAAAGGTGATGTCGTGACCATTCGTCGCAACGAGTCTGGTGGCATTATCGCCATCTGGGATGATCGCGGTGTACCGCAGCAACACGATTACCTCTCCCCGGAAGCGCCCGAAATGCCAGCATTTGCTGGCGAGTTGACGACCAATCCACCCTCTCTGCTGGTCGCATTGCGGGATGCGGCGGCGACAGTGGAAAGCAGCGCCACCCGTTATTCACTCAACTGCATCCAATTGAAGGGACAAACAGGAACGATGGCAGCGACGGACAGTCGTCAATTGCTCGTACAATCGGGATTCCAGTTCCCGTGGCAGGAAGAACTGCTGATGCGTGTGACGGACGTTTTTGCCAGTCGCGAACTTCCCAGCGACTTGCCGGTGGCGATTGGCCGAACGGAGCAAGGCATCACCGTCCGGGTTGGTGCGTGGACAATTCATCACGAAATCGAAAAAGAAGGTCGCTTTCCGAAAGTGGACCGAATCATCCCTTCGGCAACCGCCGTCAAAACTCGGATGCAGATTGATGCGGCCGACGTAAAGTTTTTGACAACCACTGTCGGACGTTTGCCTGCCGATGACCAAACAGACCGTCCCATTACGCTCGAACTGAATGGTGCTGTGATTGTTCGCGCCCGCAAAGACGAACAATCGCCGATGATGGAATTGCTGTTACGACGATCACAACGTGTCGGCGAACAGTTAAGGCTGCAAACCAACAGAGCTTATCTGGTCCGCGCTCTGGAACTGGGATTTACCGACATCGGCTTCGTGAATGCCGAATCCCCGTGTGTCTGTCAGGACGCGACACGCACATACGTCTGGACGTTGCTCGAAAACAAAGGTGCCCTCGAACCAAGCATGGAAGCGTTGCAGATCGATTCGCTGTCGGTTCCATCGAACGGAACGGCAAATGTTCGCGTGAACGGTGTCGGAGCCAATCAGCCACCACACAATGAAGTTCTGACAACGACTACCGACACGACGTCCACAGCCATCGTGCCTGTCAATCGTGTTGCCAATCTTCTGCCGCAGCGAACAACACGCCGGACCAACGTGACAAGTGACGTTCGTCCATCGTCAGCATCTCAATCAATCGACGTGATTGAGCAAGCCCTGGCCCTGCGAGATCAACTTCGGACGGTTGTTCAGGGTCTGACGGAACTCGTCAGCCAGATCCGCCACCAACGGAAGCAGACCCGGCTGATGAAATCGACACTGCAATCGCTCAAACAA
>Ga0206876_1123_pt1 | contig 21445 bp, 15 predicted proteins | sample Alteio_BWOrgCont_10_FD_152619 | JGI IMG/M metagenome (GOLD analysis project Ga0206876, IMG submission 152619) | Enriched cells from forest soil in Barre Woods Harvard Forest LTER site, Petersham, Massachusetts, United States -... | ecosystem: Environmental > Terrestrial > Soil > Temperate forest >...
CCAGGACAGACGAAATTGCCGGGGGATTCGATCGCGTCAACTTTCCCCGAATCCAACGGCCGATCATAAAAAACGCCAGTCCAACCGGTACGATCCCACAGTAAAAATGGGCCTCGACCTTATTCGTACCGGCCGACACCGTGGCAAAACGACAGCGCTGGATCGCCTGATCCAGGTCATAGGGCAGGTTCGGATTTCTGAAATCATGGCGCGGTCCGAACCAATGCCACGGTGCGAAGCACTCGGCAATATCGCGGACCAGGTTATTTTCGTCGACCGCCAGCAAACTGTACCAGCACCACGGGGCAACCACTTGCGAGACATACAGCGGCGGCAGATGTCCATACGCAGGATCATACTCGCCTCCGGTCACGACGCGTGTACTTCGCTGTTTCAGTTCCCAGGTGGGCAGCACTTGAACACAACCCACACCAGCGCCTGCCAGCAGCGCGAACATCAAGCCGACCGTTACTGAGAGACGACCCTGGCCAGTCCGGTGATCAGCGGTGCCGTCAACGGCCGGTCTCTTTTCAGTCCAGATCCGCCAGGCAGCATACGTCACGACGAGCAACTGTGTGATGAAGGCCAGATGATAGTGGCCGGCGAGAAGCTGCAGGCCGATTGCCGCGCTCAGCCCAATGGCGTATCGCCACCACCGCGTCTGCAGAAACGATTCGACGCACCACAAGGCGACCGGTAACCAGGCACCCGTCAGAATGGCCCATTCCAGACACGCACGGGATGGAAACCAGCCGTACGTGAAAATCAGGCTGGTCAGGTACGCTCCCGAACTTGGCAGCCCCAGGCGTTTCGCAAACAGAAATGTGGCGACGAAACAGATTAAATAATGCAGCAGATGTTCGATGTTATAAGCGGTGTTCAGATCGAAACAGTAATAGAACACGAGATGAAATGGATACGCTGCACCGGTCTGGCTCTCGCCCAGGATCGGGTAGCCAAAGCCTGCCAGGTCATTCCAAAGCGGGAATTCACCTGCCTTCAAATGGTCCGCATAAAACGCCTTTTGCGGAAAAAAGTACGGATACAGGTCGCCGCCGATAAACCCGGCACCGCGATAAAGCGGCCACCAAAATAACAGCGTCATCGCGAATGCGATTGTGACCGGCAGGAAGAACGAGCAAATTCGGCTTGGCATGCCACACAGTTTAACGACACGTCGCATCGACGCGACCCTCCAGCAACGATTCTGTCGATCGACGGAAGATCATTGTCTGTCTCCATTTTTTGAGCATGACCGGTTCGCGCGGCACAAATGGAACCTCGTCTCCGAATTTGCGGCTTTCGCCATCATGAACCAGTTTTTCTGTCCAGCCGCCGTCATCAGATTCGATTAGAGATTCAGAACGGGTCTTTTCAGGACTTCGTCACATTTCGCATTGCGTTGCTTCGATGAATTGTCAGTCTCATTCGACTATCGGGAATGAGACAGCCGTGTGCAGATGTTTGGAGACGTCATGGCGGTTTTCGGTGACATCACGGCTGGCACTCTATCTCCGACACACTGTCCCGTTGAGAGTTCGTCTTTGGATTCAGTCCATGAAGCTACCTGGCGGGGCGCTGAAGGATTACTGAGAGAACTGCTGTCTTCATCACTGATTCGTCGCCACGATTGGGAACAGCTCGACACGTCGATCCAGGATACGCTTGTTGCCGATGCCGACGACGAGGGCTTGCTGGATGATCTGGTCTCACTCGATCTCTTGACCCGATATCAGGCCGAAAGAATCCGCTTGGGACAGCGTTTCGGATTGATTCTGGGACACTATCGGATTCTCGATCGTCTGGGCCATGGATCGATGGGCCAGGTCTACAAAGCCGAACACCTTCGGTTACCGAAGCTGGCGGCGATTAAAGTTCAGGCAGTGTCCAAAGACATCGATCCGGGCCTGGTGCGCCGATTTGAAAACGAAGCCTGGATCGTGGCTCAACTCCCGCACCGCAACATCGTCGGTGCGATCGACGCAGGTGAAGTTGTCAGTCAGACGCCAAATGGAGAACGACTTCTCTATTTCGTGATGCAATACATTGCCGGTCTGAATCTCGAACAGACCGTCACGACGTATGGTCCGCTCACAAAACATATGGCGTGCAATTTAATCTTTCAAGTGGCCAGTGCACTTCAGGAAATCGCCAAGCATGGCCTCATTCACCGGGATATCAAGCCTTCGAACATCGTTCTGGCTCCGGATGATACGGCGAAACTGCTGGATTTTGGACTGTCCCGTCACTACGACAGCCGGCTGACGAAACCCGGGGCGTGGCTGGGAACTGTGGATTACCTCGCACCCGAGCAGGCGCAAGACGCCAGTTCCGTTGATATTCGTGCCGACATCTACAGTCTGGGCGCGACATTATATTGGTGTCTCACCGGAAAAACGCCGTTTGTTTCGACGGGCCGCGTCGTCGAGGACTTTTTGCGAAGGTCAAATCAACCTCCGCCATCAATTCTCGACGTTCGCCCGGAACTGCCGCCAGAGCTCGCAAACGTGGTGGCACGGATGATGGCCGTCCAGCCGGGTAACCGTTATCAGGACGCCACGGCGGTGATGGTCGCACTGATGCCCTTCATTGAATCAAAGTGGACGGAATCGTCGGTTGGGCCAGCCGTGACGGAGTCGACCGGCCGGTCAGCAGCCACGGCAAAGTCGGCAGACATCCGACGCAAACGGCGCGTGTTGATTGTGGATGACGAGCCGACCGTTCGTAAATGCGTCAGACTGTCGCTCGAACCCGAAGGAATTGATTGTGATGAAGCAATCGATGGTGACATGGCGCTCAGTCTGCTCAATGAAAACGTCTATGATCTGGTTATGACTGATATCGAAATGCCTGTCCTGTCAGGAATGGAATTACTGCGCGTGATCCGCAATCGGCAGGGACTGGGAAATCTGAAGGTTCTCGTGTTTTCAGGACGTTCCAGCCCGAATGAAATGGCGCGAATGATGTCGGCCGGAGCCGACGATTATCTTGCCAAACCATTGAGCATCGTGCAGTTACGCAGCCGCGTCAACGCGGCGCTGCGGTTGAAAGAAAGCCAGGATGCCGCAGTCGCGTTGAATCAGCGACTGTTTGCGGCCAATCAAGACATGGTCAAAAGTCTTTCATCACTTAGCGACTCGCATCTCATCGAATCGATCGAACGAACGTAACAAAATATCCTTGCGCATTTCGCAATTTGTGAGCTAGAGTTAGATACAGCGTGTTGTGGCGAATGATCCAAGACAAGCTGTTTTGGCTGATCTTCCCTCAACCAGCAACATTCATTGATGAATGGAAAAGTCGCTCGTTCAGAGTGCATTTTACGAGTCTCTGACGCAGCGATGACCCTTAGCATTTATCTTGGATTCAGGTACGATGTTGATCCCCCTTTATCTCACCATCATTGGATGCGTTGTCAGTGCAGGGATGGGTTATCTGGCTGCATTAGTTATCGGACGTTCACGTCGTCGCGAAGTTTCCGTGTCACCGCCTGACGAGGCACTGGTCGCGCAAACGCGACCAAAGCCGGAACAGGACGTCGATTTACTCGTCAGCTCCCTCTACGAATTGACGTCATACGTCAATACGCAGGTCACGGAACATAGTCAGCGCGTCGGTGAAATCACAGATTCGATCAGCATGCAGGACGAAATCGGGTCTGAGCAGATGCTGGACGCCGGGAAATCGTTAATCGACGTGAACCAGAAGCTGCAAGCCGATTTGGAACAGGCAAAACAGGAACTGAAGGAACAGCGCGATCTGATCAGGTCCTGCATGCAGGAATCGTTGACTGACCCCTTGACCGGTCTCGCGAATCGCCGATCTTTTGATCGGGAATTGAATCGCATGTTCGCCCTTCGCCGCAGGAAGAAGATGACGTTCTCGATCATGATTCTCGATATCGACTATTTCAAGAAAGTCAACGACGCATACGGCCATATGGTCGGCGACCAATTGCTCAAATCTTTCTGCCACAATCTGCTCGAAACCTTCCGTGAATCAGAGTTTATTGCCCGCTTTGGCGGCGAGGAATTCGTCGTCATCATGCCGCAGTCGGCGCTTGAGGAAGCGTGTAAAGCGGCTGACCGAGTCCGCAAAGTCATTGCCGATAGGCGACACAACATCGGTGAAGTCACCCTGCAAGTGACGGCGTCGATCGGTGTCAAGGAAGTGCAAGGAACCGAGACGGAATCCGAACTGCTTGATAAAGTCGACAAAGCTCTCTACGCAGCCAAGCATGCGGGGCGCAACTGCTGTTACTACCACGACGGAGCCATGAGTCGACGATACGTGCCCTGCACCGTTCCAGTAAATCCTGAACCAAGACCCGAATCGTCGCAGGCAGCTTTCGATTCAGTGAGCCAAACCTGCGTCGAGCAGGGTGAACTCGTCTTGCAGTAAACCACCCGAACTCGCCGGATGCACAGTGCTTCCGATCAATAGGCGCGCGGCCTGACTCGGCCCTGCACGCGGCCAGGTAATCCCATCAGTCGCAAAAAGCCCTCGGCGTCTGTCTGGTTGTACGAACCACCCGCTTCCATGCTGGCAATCTTGTCGTCGTAAAGGCTGTTCGGGCTGGTTCGGCTGCAAACCGCAATATTCCCTTTGTAAAGCCCCAGTTTCACCTCGCCCGTGACAACGGCTTGAGCCTGTTTGTTAAAGGCCATCAGTGCATCCATCTTCGCAGTATACCAGAAGCCGTAATAAACCATTTCGGCAATTTCGGGCGACAATCGGTCGCGCAAATGCAGCAAGTCGCGGTCGAGCGTCAACTGTTCGACGTACCGATGAGCTTCATAGAGCAAAGTCATTCCAGGAGCTTCATACACGCCGCGACTTTTCATGCCGACGAAGCGGTTTTCGATCATGTCCAGGCGGCCCACACCATTTCGTCCGCCGATCTTGTTCAGCTCAAGAACCATCGTGAGCGGGTTGACCGTCCGTCCGTTCAGCGTCACGGGAACTCCATGCTCGAAGCCGATTGTCACTTCTTCGGTCTTCTCCGGGGCCTGCTGCGGCGAGACTGTCATCCCGAAATCTGGAACATCCACACCTTTGACTTTCGGATCTTCGAGCACCCCCGCTTCGTAGCTGATGTGCAAACAATTCTCGTCCGAACTATACGGCTTGGCGACGGAGGCTTTGACCGGAATGCCCTTCTGCTGACAGAAGGTAATCATTTCTGTTCGACCCGGAAACTTGGTCCGGTATTTTTCGATCCGCCACGGGGCGATGATTTTCACGCCCGGTTCCAGGGCTTCCGCGGCAAGTTGAAATCGGCACTGGTCATTCCCTTTTCCCGTCGCACCGTGCGCATAGGCGTCCGCCCCGACTTCGCGGGCGACTTGCAGGCAGACCTTCGAGATCAATGGTCGGGCGATCGAGGTGCCCAGCAGGTAAACCCCCTCATACCTGGCCTGCCACTGCATCACGGGAAACGCGAAGTCACGACACAGTTCTTCCTGGGCGTCGACAATCCGAGCGGATTTGGCGCCACATGCATACGCTTTCTTCAAGACCGCTTCGCGGTCTTCCCCCGGTTGTCCAAGATCGACGTAGACACAGTGAACGTCGTATCCTTCGTCCTGCAACCAGCCAAGAATGACCGACGTATCCAAACCGCCCGAGTAGGCGAGCACGCAACTAGGCATGACCAATTTTCCAAAAAAGTAACTCTGTTACACTGATTCTCGAAATTCCGATCCGTGCAGATTATAAGCGGGATTGCGACTCCGTGGCAGCCTGCTGAACGAAACAGGGGGCAACTGATGAGGGGTCGTGCATTCAAATTTCAAAATTGGCCGTAAAAACGATTCGTGACAACGTCGATGTGCGTCAGCCAATTTTGAAATTTGAACGCACGACCCCAAAACTCGCCCCCCAAACCGGTCGAGACGATGACAAGGACAAAACAAATGACGACTGTTCGTGACGTCTGCAACGCGTTGAAAGCAATCGCACCGCTGCAATTGGCGAAAGACTGGGACAACGTCGGCTTATTAGTGGGTGACGAAACCGCGGAAATCAGACGGGTGATCACCTGTTTGACGCTGACCTATGAGGTCGCCGCCGAGGCCGTTTCCACTGGAGCAGGGCTGATTGTTACGCATCATCCCATCTTGTTTAAACCTGTGAAACGGATCACGGCGAACAATGCCGAAGGGAAAACACTGCTGCTTCTGATCCGCCATGGAATCGCCGTCTACAGCTCTCACACCGCATGGGACAATTCACTCAGCGGAATCAACCAGCAGTTGGCACAACTTTTGGAATTGGAAGAGATCAAACCACTGCGGGCGCGAGCCCCCGCCGATCAGGTGAAAATCGTCACGTTCGTCCCCCAACCTCAACTCGATCAAGTGCGGGACGCCATCTGGAATTCCGGAGCGGGGGTCATCGGAAACTACCAGAAGTGCAGTTTCAATCTGTCTGGTACAGGCACGTTTTACGGCTCCGATGCGTCGAATCCAGTTGTCGGACAGGCGGGGCGGCTGGAACAGGTCGAAGAAGTTCGACTGGAAGTTGTCTGTTCTTCGGAACTGCTGGAACGAGCGTTAACGGCACTGCGGCTGACGCACCCCTATGAAGAACCTGCCGTCGATATCTATCCCTTGAAATCGCCCTCGGACGGCGGAGGTTCCGGAAGGATTGGAACCTTGGAGACTCCGACAACGCTGGACGTCTTAAATCGTCGTGTTGCCAAGGTGCTCAGGCAACCTTACGTCCAGTTCGTCGGCGATCCGAAGCTGATCGTCGCGCGTGTCGGAATCGCGTGTGGTGCTGCCGCCGAATTCCTGCGCGACGCACGTCGTGCTGACTGCCAGGCCTTTCTGACCGGCGAGGCTCGGTTTCACTCCTGCCTCGAAGCCAGGGAATATGGAATCGGAATGATTCTACCGGGACACTATGCGACGGAACGGTTCGCGATGGAAACGCTGGCGGAACGTCTAAACCAAGAGTTTCCAGAGATCGCGGTGACTGCCAGCGAACACGAACAGGACCCACTTTGCCTGGCACCCACTGCCGATCCCGTTTGAATTTCGTGTCGGTGTGATACCAATCTCGGAATGCCGCGCCATCTTCCAGGACAAATCGTGCAATGCCCCGTCTGTTTCTCGGCAATTTCGACTTCGAGCATCGGTTGGCCGAGCCCCTGCGCGAGACGCCCGCGAAACTGCAACGACTGAATGCCGAACTGGCGACAGCCTGGCTTTCAATCGCCGACGATGGAGATTGGATCTGGACGCCGTCCCCTATCGACGTCGAATTCTTCCAACGTGCCGTGCAAAACGGACTCCCGCAGGTAATCCCTGTGACGTCGTTCTCTGCTGTTCGTGCGGGTGTCGAATGTGTTCCGTGGGGTTGGACACCCGATGTTCGGCGACTGGCAGAACGCTATGGATGGAACGCGAATGCTCCAGCCGATGCCGCGGTCAGACTCGCAAATTCACGAGCGACATCGGACGAACTGGAACGACAGTGGAACGTCGGATTAGAACAATCGCGGCGAATCGAATCGCTTGAGGAACTTCACACCGCAATCCGTTCGCTGAATCATGCGGACGATCGCTGGGTTGTGAAAGCCGAGTTCGGAATGTCGGCGCGTGAGCGAATTCTTGGACGTGGCCGAATGACCGCCGCGGACGAGAACTGGGTCAGAAAGCGAGTGGCAACAATCGGTGCCGTCTTTTTTGAACCTTGGGTCAAGCGAATTGGCGAGGTCGGTATTCAGATCGAGATTCCTCAATCTGGACCGCCGCATCTGATTGGCGTTACCCCGATGCTTGTCGACGCTCGCGGTCAATATGCGGGCAGTTGGTTCGCTTTCGACGATTCCCGATTTCCGTCCGAGCGTGCTCTTTGGTCCGAAGCGGTCGAAATCGCTCTCCGAGCCGCGAACCACTTACAATCAAGCGGGTACTTTGGACCATTGGGTGCCGATGCCATGGTCTATCGAGATGAAAGCGGCGTTTCTCGAATTCGTCCGCTCCAGGATATCAACGCCCGGTGGACAATGGGACGACTAAGTCTGGGCTGGAAGAAACTGCTGGAACCCGAAGACGAGGGTTGCTGGCAACACAGTGCGACGAACAATACTTTTGCAGTGGAACATTTCGCACCAACTCGCACTGTGCGTACGTCACCCGATCTTGTGGGGAGAACTGCTTGCCAGCATCAATCGCGGCTTCTGATTCAATCACCTGCAAACCACGAATCGCTCCCGCGGCCTGAAGTGCCAGCAGTTCCAATGGCCTAGCCCTTCAGGCCGACGGACATCCACACTGCAGCTACTGTGACTTCATGACTCCATTCGTCAGATCCCCATTGATCGGCTGCAACCGGTTGTTCAGCCTCATTTTTCTGGTGTGATCAGGCCGTCGATCAACCCTCGACAGATTGCAATTTTATCCGTCTGTTGAGTGACGCTTCGGGCCTCTTTCCAGACTTCCTCGGCCTGGCCCTGACGTGGCCGCGCGGCAATGGCGGCGGCCAATCGATAGCATTCTTGTTTTTCCTGTGGATCTTCGATCGCCGTGATGAATTTGAACGCCTTCGCGAGATGCTTCGTGGCAGCAAGTTCGGCGGCGGCATGCAAAAAGAACTCGTCACGCTCGCTCGTCCGCGGCCCCTTGCCCTCAACAAACTTCACGGCATCGGCGGGATCCTTTTTCAATCGCTCATTGAATTCGATCAACATCGGGCGGGGCGGCGCAGGCTCATTGGCTTTCACAGTCCATGCGCCGGCCACGGCGCGCGCTTCATCCAATCCTTTCAGGCCCTCGATCAATTCGCCTGCAAGTTCGGCTGTGAAGAAATCGTCGCGTTTTTCAATATCGTCGGTGGTGGACCGCGAGTTGACGATGATCCAAACTTTGGAGTTGAGCCCAACTCCGGCACCTCGCAGACGGGTCAGCAATTGTTTTTCGAAATCAAACCGTTGTTGCGATGCATTCTTGATTCCATCAAGCACCTCTTTGTACTGGCCAGCAACCGCACGGATTCGGGCAGCGTTTTTCATCAGCTTGAACACTTTGTCGATAAATTCGCGTTGCTCTCGTGGCTGAAGCTGTCCGAATGCTTCATGACGCTGTTCGGCCGCGGTTAACGAAGGAGCTGTCGCATCAGCGTAGGCCATGGCTAGATCCAGCGATTTCTCTGCGTCGCCAAGCGTCGCTTTCGATTGAGCTTGCAGGAAGGTCATTTCTGCCACAGCGGTCGCTGCCTGCAACAGAGGTTGTGCTGCGGGCAGTTGGAATCTGATCAACTTCGTATCCTCCGGCATCGTCGGCGGTGCGGGGGGAGGCTTCACCTGCCCAAGTTGTGCCTGGGCGAGTTTAATCGCCTCGGAAACGCCTTCCAGATCTTTGGCGGCCAACCGGCCGCAACCAGCGCGCGCCCAAACCCTGGCCTGCAGGACTGGCGGAAGGCCCTGGATCGCGGCCGCGATTTTCCCGTCGACATCCACGCTTCCGGCGGCCGCTTTTCGACGAGCAAGATCTTCGGCCCAGTACGCCAGGCACTCGGCCTTGGCGTCGTCATCGGTCTGGCTTGTCGCCCACTTCAGTGCCACGTCCGATTGACCTCGGTTGATCAATGACGCCGTCGTAGCCACGGATTGGGGGAATTTCCAGGGCAAAATCGAATAGGAATCGGAAGGAATTCCGACGACCCCGTCTGTGATGATCTGTAACCGAGCGGCCAACTGTGCGTCCGATTCCGCTGACTGAACATCGACAATCTGCGCTATCGCATCGGGCATCTTTCCTGCCGCGACAAGTGCTGCGGCCAGTCGACCCGCAATCTCGAATCTGACTCGACTGTGTCGCGGGATATTGGGAACTTCTTTCATCGCCTTGTCCAGCGACTCATTCGCCTTGGCGAGATCACCTTCCGCAAACTCGGACCAGAACAGATCCAACCGCGGCAAGATCTGGTAATAACTGAGTCCTTTTCCGCCCACCGCCAGCAACTGGTCCAGATGCTTCAGAGCCGCAGCCGGATTGTTAGTCACGGCGTTCGCTTCGGCAGCGAGTTGTCGACAGTAAGGTTTGGTATGCCGGGTAGCATTGCTGATACAGGCTTCATCCATCATTTTCAGGACGTCAGCGATCAACGCATCCTTATCGACTCCGCCAGGTTCAGCTTTGTCAGCATCCTTCACATTGACGCCGCCGACGGGAACCTTCGGAGCATTTGGATCGGCAGACTTTTTCTTGCCGCCGAGCTCCTCCATTGCCTTTCTGTCCTCTTCGGACAACTGTTTTGGGCGACTCTGGGGGATAAAATAGACCGCATAAAGCCCTCCGCCCGCGAGGATTATGATGACGAAAAACACCCCCAGGATCATCGGAATTCTGCTGGCTTTGGGCGGCTTCGCCTGAACGACGGGCTCTTTCTTCTCTGACGGCGCCGTAAAGACGGGCATCACGCATTTGGCGTTGGCGCACCGCACGTCTTGACCGGCAGCCGTCGCGGGTAAGAAACCCGGCGTGTCGCACATCGGACAAATTACTTTAAGCGCTCGCTGTTTGGTCGGATTCGGCAGAGCTTGGATAGCCGATTTGCCCGACGTCAATTCGATATCAAAGGGAAAGTCATCGCCCAGAGGCTGCGCTTTTCCCGGCGGTGTCTTTCCCGGCGGTGTTTTACTGCCGCCCTTTCCCAAACCCGGTGAGGGTTGGTTCTTACCGGGTCCAGCAGAAGGTGACTTTTTGTCAGATGCCGGCGGTGTTGAGGCTGGTTTCGACGTGGGCTTGGCTTTCATCGAAGCGCCGCAAAACGGACATTCCGCGGCATCATCGTCAATCACTGATTGATGACACGAAGGACAAACCGGGAAATCCATGATCGCAAATTCCTCGAGAAGACGTTCGCGCTGAACGGCGAACTCAGCAACCTATTCTACAGTATGACTCAAGGATGCAACAAACAACGTTGCGCGAAAACAGGATTTGTTACGCGACTTTCATGCGACGCCGACACAACCTGCGCTCTTTCCTTCCGCAGCAATGTTGCATTCACGGTCGCAGACGAGATCTGACATGATTTTGACGAAAAATCTCACCAACGGGTTCCCTCAATTTCCGCAAGCCAGACACTTCGGGATGCTAAAGCTTGGACTCCGACCACCGTTCAGCCGAACTTCGCCCTCCCAAGCGCTGGGTTTCAAACAAAAATCCTTCACGGCAGTGCCTGCGCGGTGACACGCTTTTTGATATACTTGGTTCGGTTGAATTGACAAATTCGCTCAATCGGGAGCAACACGACGTTTGCGAAAGAAGAATCGATTGTGACGGTTCGATTCGGAGTTGAGTGAAATGACGTATCGTCACGTCACTAAGATTTTGACGTGACTTCGAGGAGAATAGTGGATGAGTCCGACTTGTGCCGGCATGAAACAGCTGCATGACCTGCGTTTGAAGTTACGTGAGATTTCTGACCAGTTGGAGCGAGGCCCGCGACAGATCGCGGCGCGAAATCAGGTGATCGCGAAGAAGAAGGAAGAACTGGAAGCCCTGAAAGGCAAACTCAAACAGATGAAGGTTGCCGCCGACCAGAAAAACCTGCAATTGAAGTCCAGCGAAGCACGCATCTATGACCTGAGTGGCAAGCTGAACGGTGCGGCGAATAACCGTGAATACGAAGCGCTCCGGTCGCAAATTGCCGCCGACACCATGGCGAAGAGCGTCCTCGAGGACGAGATTCTGGAAGCACTTGAAAAGGTTGACGTCGTTCAGATCGAAGTCAAGAAAAACGAAATCGAGATCGCGAACACCGAAGCCGAACTCCAGAAACTCGTTGCTGAGGTTCAAGCCAAAGAAACAGGCCTGAAAGAACAAGCGGCAGCGCTTGAGAAGCAGGTTTCCGAGGCCGAAAGAATTCTGCCGCCCGATGTCGTGCCACAGTACCGTCGGCTGGTGCAAGCCTACGGTGCGAATGCTCTTGCACCCGTCGTCAACAAGTCTTGCAGTGAATGTTATGTCTCGCTGACCACGCAACTGTACCTTGAGCTGCGTGCGGGCAAGATCCAGTTTTGCACGTGTGGCCGCCTGATGTATGTCGCCGACGACGAATGACCGAAAGCCGTAGGGTGGGACAAGTCTGCCAGAATAGTGGGTCGTCGGCTTACTCCACGCTTCCAAGGAAGTCGATTGATAGAAGGATGATCGTAAGTTTTCAGACATGCGCTATCGACGAGGTATTGCCTTGAGGCCTGAAGGGCCGGACATTCCAATAGCTTGGCCTGGAGCGGCCCCTTGGGACGCGAAGGGCCAGGTGTCTGTCCGAAAAAAGCCTGAGGTCTGAAGGACCGTCCGTTCGCATTCAATCGTTTTTGACTCTCACCAAGGCGACTGATCGGCCCTTCAGGCCTCAAGACGGATTGTGTTGGTGCCAGACCTGGCCCTCCGCGTCCCAAGGGGCCGCTCCAGGCCAGGCTATTGAAACCGTCGGGCCTTCAGCCCTCCAGAAGCAGCGTCCCGTGTCACCTCATACTCTTCAGTTCATCATCATTGAATCTCGAATGGTCTCCTTGCCTTCAGCAAAACTCTCACCAACCTCTCTCGACGATGTGAGAGGTTCCATTTCCCTTTTGACCCACCAATTTGGCATAGTTGGCATACAACATCACAACATCTCTGCATCACAATATCCCTACACCCCACATCACGAAATGATTCACGTTAGGCCCGCGTGTCGCCTTCTCGCCACAGCATGTCGCTGCCACGTTGCGAAAACTCCACATCGGCACCAATCACAATCGGCCGCTGCGCGAGCGGTGAATGCCACAAGCTTATTTACTGTATGCATTTGCGCATAACCGACTCACTAATGTTCTTCAATTGAATTCCTCGGCCCAGTGTTTGCGTTGATGAATCACGGTTTCGAAATTCCTGTGATTTCGAGATGTTGATTCTAATCCCTCGTGACACGATAGGGCTCGTATGACGGTTCAGCGACGGTTCAAACGGATGCTGATCGACGTTCGAGACGGACTCCACTTGCTGCAATTGGGCGAGATGGAGATCTGGGACGGAGCGGATCTCGCACTTTTGAGAGAAGGATTGTTCCATCTGATCAATGGAGAAGACTGTGACGCAATCGCCATTGATATGCGATACGTCAAATACATCCCCAGTGGATTCTTCGGGATGCTTTTCGACTGGCAGGAAAAGGCGCACGTGCGATTCGCACTGACCCCGCCACAGCCAAATGTCCAACGAATGCTCTGGTTTCGTCAATTCTTCAAACTCAATCTGAATGGATTGTACGAAATGCAATGCGAACCAACGGAAACCATCTATCCGTCGGAAACAACCCAGGAAACCTGCTTCTCCAGCCAAACGGCGTAATTTCAGCCATCGTCGCCGACAATTGCTCGCTTCGATCGCACGACGGCACAACACGTCGAATTCAATTTCTTGCGAGGACACGAAGATGACTGTGCGCTGCCCGCGATGCAGAATGGAGGATGTCTGTCTGAGCGCGCGAAGGACGCTCAGTTTGCTGTCGCTGTTGATCCGATCGGTGCGATGCCGTCGCTGTTGTTATCTGTTCATGGTTTCGCCGTGGACACCTGTTCCACGAATTTCACGATCAAATTCTTCCGACAAAGAGGCCGTTCAAGCCAATTGCTCGGTGTAACATGTCAACCGGGCATTTCCGGTCCGCATCGCACAGTTTTCTTCACAAACCATGAGTTCGGCATCCGTCGCAGCGGCGACTTCAATGATCGATGCCAATCGCAACAATGGCCGATTCGCCCGTCTTCTCCTGCGTTGGACGCGTCGTCACGAAGATCTGGCGGCCATCGGTCACCGGATTGGTGAACAGTTCAGACCCTTCCGAAGGTCTGATCTTCCATCGCAGCGCACCGGATTCGAGATCGAATGCCAGCAGCAGGCCCTTTCCCGTCGCGAAATAGGCAGTCTGGTTTGCGATGATCGGGAACGAATAGACCAGCCCATCTCGATCTGCTTCATCGGGAGACTCCATCGTGCGCATGAGGTTTCCGGTGTCGGCAGAAAGCTGGAAGAGCCGTCCTTTGTGACAGGGCAGATAGACCTGGCCTTCGTGAACAGCGACTTGCGACGCCAGCCAGTGGGGCGCTTTGAATTTCCAGTGCATGGTCCCGGTTGACAGATCAAGGCAGTACAGGTGTTTGTCCTGGCTGACCACAAAAACACGTCCGTCCGCGATCGTCGGAGCGGGACTGATCCAACCCTCTGTTTGAAATGTCCACTGCCGTTTGCCCGTACTGCAATCCACCGCGATCACGCGCGATTGATCGAAGACCGATTGAATGAACAGCTTGCCATCGCAGGCCGCACCATTTGGCCGGGCGACAGCCTCTTTGATGAGTGCTCGCTGTCTCTGCTGGTTCTTGGGAGCATCGGCGTAGAGGTCGTGTTTCCAGACGGCTGCTCCTGTCTTCCGGTTCCGACAATACACATGTCCGTCGCAGCCAGAAAAATAGAGATGATCTCCCACTGGCAACGGCGTCACTCCTTCTGCACCGTGATCAACGGCGAACCTCCAGGCAACTTCGCCATTGGATCGATGCAATGCTGTGACGCCGTACTTAGTCCCGAAATAGACGAAGTCTCGATCGACTGAAGGTGTAGCGTAAACCCGGGCACCATGCGGATGACTCCACAGCTCGGTCTGCGTGTCGGCGCTCAGCGCAACAACAGTTCCTTTATCGTCGCCGAAATAAAGAATTCCATCGGCGGCAACGACGTTACTGATTTCGAGGGGAAGTGCGTCGCCGTTCTTTTTGGTGAGTTGCGAGACCACTTTCCAGAGCACAACCGGTTGCTCGATCGGCAGATTTGCATTTTTCACGAATCCGGTGATATTCGTGTAGTCTGAATTCCCCGGCGAAGTTTCCGCGTTGTTCTTTGCGAACGCCGGTTTTTTCTGGGCGGTTACCGATGATTCATCGCCACAGGCGACGGGGGGAACACCGAACGAAATCGATCCCGCCAGCCCGACAATAACGACGGACAAACACCGGAAGACGGCCCACGGCAATCGTCGCAGCATGCCTCGGTCCCCCATTACCAGTCTCGAACCGCGCACGCGCGTTCCGGAGATGACGCTCGTCCGATTCTCAATGAACTGCATCCCGAATTTCAGCCGATGATTTCTTTGTCGGTTTCCGGCACGGCGTCGCTGTCTGGATCGAACCATTCATCCTTGAAGACGATACGCTTCTTGTGCTTCATCGCCAGGTTGGACGTAAGAGCCATGATGGCGTCTTTCATGCCTTGTTTGCCAGGACAACGCAGCGGTGCTTCCTCAGGATTTTTGCCGAAATTGCGGATGCAGAACGCAAAGTGCTCCATCTCTTCGGTGTAACCGCGGCTGACCTTACCCACGTCGGCAGATGCCGCGGCTTTGGTCGGTCCCGCGCTGGCGCTGGCAGCGAGCACTGGTTTTCCATCGGAACCATCAATCGCATACAAACGCTGGTCGATTCCACCTTTCGAGTTTGCGGTCGCTTCCTTGAACAGGATCGCTTCCAGTTCCTGTTTCATGATCAGTGTGCCTCGGCTGCCGAACACCGTTTCTCCGTACGGTTCGCTCCGATTCGTGCTGATCGACGAATAGGTCACGATGCACACGTCGTTCTTGTCCTCCGCAAAGTTCTTTCCGGGGAATTCGAACGTCATATAAACATGATCGTCGATATCGCGATCATCGCTTTGCTGGTCCTTCGATCCAATCCCTTTGACTCCGTAAAAGTTCTTCCCGCCGTATCCCATGCAGGCGATCGGCTGAACCTTATCCAGGAAGATGCTGGCGGCATCAAGCTGATGACTGCCCAGTTCCGCCATCAAGCCGCCGCCCGTGTTGTTGTACAGCCGCCAGTTGACCAGACGGTCCATTGATGGATACCCGAACTCCTTTTGCAGGAATTCGTCGAGATTGCTGTATCCCTTTTCTTTCGCGAAATCGGTCAGACCGGCGATGTCCTGCTTGAACTTGTTCGCAAACGATTCGGCCGTATAGCCGCCCGGTCGCCAACTGTCACTGCCCGGGAAGCTGTTGTTCCGATGCCATTGCGCGCGAATGAACTTCAAATCGCCCAGCATGCCGTTCTGGATCAATGCGTTCGCATTGTCATACAAAACGTTGTAATGCCGCTGATGCCCCACAGCGAGCAACTTCTTTTCTTCCTTCGCCGTGCGAATCATTTGTTTGCACTGCGTAACATTGTGAGCCATCAGTTTCTCTGTCAGCACATGTTTGCCGGCCTTCAGACAATCGATCGCCACCTGCGCATGCTGGCACAGCGGCACGGCGATCACTACGGCTTCGATATCCTTGTGTGCATTGAGCAGCTCTTTATGATCCCGAAACAGTTTCACTTGTTGAGCACGTTGAGCACCGAGCTTGCGGTTCAATCCCCAACGAATTTCGTCGCCATCGCCTTGTAGTGCACGCACGCGATTCTTGGCTCGCAAATCGGCAATCGCGACGATGTCCATATATTCGGGAGGATGTTGAGTCAACAGCACCGAACCTTCGTCACCCGTGCCGATAAAGCCCACCTTGATGGGACCGCCCGTCAGCGCACCATAGCCGAAATACGCGGCACCGAGAGTGGAACCCGCGGCGGCCGCTCCCACCAGGAATTTTCGCCGTGTAATCCCAACCGCGTCACGAAAATTGTCTTTGCCAAGCTGTTCTTGTTCGGGTGTCAATTGCATGAAACTCTCCTCTTATCGTCTGTGCTCAAGAATCCGGGGGCTGACGCACCCCGGTTCGCCTCGTTTTTTATTTCACAAATGATCGTACCGCTCGAATTCGATGATGATAACACGGCTCGCTTCACTCGCAGAGAGTAGTGGGTGGAAAGAAGAAAGTAGACAATCCCAGGTTGGCTGATCTTCATCATCAACTTTCTACTCTCTCCTTTCTACTTTCCAGGCCGCTCTTGCGGCCTTCGGAACAACGACGAAACAATCGCATCGACTCCGAACCATTTGCCACTGGGCATCGCGGCCACCGCCAGCAAAGCGATCATTTCAATAAGAACCTTGTTCACAATCAGATTGTGTTCAATGCTGGGGATCTCTTGAACGCCCGGCCACGGCGGCATCGCCATGTAAAACAGCGATAGCAGCGCCGCACCACCCAATGCAGAAATTCGGGTGAAAAGTCCCATCATCAAAAGAAATCCAAAGATCGCCAGGCCCCACATGGTGCGATTATTGATGTGAGTCATTTCGGTGACCGCAGCAGGAGCCGCTCCCAGAGCGAATTGTTCCTCGGTCAACAACTTGTCGGCATCTTCCATCAGGTCCTTCTCGAGAGCCTGCACCGGGCCAACCAGACTTCGGCGTTTCGCCTGCAGTTCCGTCCATTGTTGACCGAGATGGTCCCACTGGTATTTGGTCTTCGCATTCGCGTAATTGTCTTCGTAGCGTTTGATCAATCCTTTGTAGAATTTGACTTCACCCACGACCACGACCAGTTCTTCATCATTCTCTTTCTTCGATTTCTGGATGATCCCGACTCGTTCGGGATCGCCGTTCAGCATCGCCGCTAACCGCTCGCGAAATGACAGTTTCGATGCACGAGTTGCAACCTGTTCAATCGCAGTCACCAACTTGTCGTACGAAGCAGGATCGCCGCCGGCTTTCTTTTTTGCCTCTTCGACGAAATCGACCAGCTTCGCGCGTTCGCTCGGTAAGAGATGTTGTTTGCCGTCGACAATCAGTCTTTTTGATTTCGCGTCGTATTTGATTGCGTCTTTCGGCGCTCCGGCCGCTTTGATCGCATCGTCGAATTCGAATCCCGATGGCGGGGCCTCCAGACCGACACTAAATCCGCCTTCCGGACCGTCGATCAGGGCCGAAAGTCTTTTTTGTTGATCTTCCGAAAGCTGGTAATGCGAGACAAACCGGTCGCGCCATGCGTCCCACTTGGCTGACATCGCGTCAAAGTCCAGCCATTTCAGGTCATTCGGGTCACCCGTCATGTCGCGGAACTTTGTCCGTAATGGACCGGTCGCGTTTTTGAGATAACCTTCGGCCGTCCAGGGAGTCGCCGTTCGGCGGGTATTCAGTTTCCACATCCCTTCATAGAAGAGATGCCAACCGATGGAAATTCGCAGTACGACCAGCAAGGCGACGGCGAGCCAAGAAATCTTACGGAAATCAGCAGGCACTCGAGTCACTTTCAACTGAAAACTTGGTTGGCGAACCACCGCTCGCCCGGCACATTGTGCAGGATCGGTTCCAGAGATTGACCCTGCGTGGGCAGCGGGAAAAAGATCGCACCCACCGAAGGAGGAAGATTATCACAACATTGGAGACTCTTTTCGACTCCCAGCACAAAAAAAGCCGTGGAAAGCGCGTCGGCCGTGGCCGCGTCCGCTGCGATCACGCTGACTGACAACAACGTTTCAACCGGCCAACCTGACCGCGGATCCAGAATATGGCCGTACCGTTTTCCCTCATGCCGAAACCACTGCACTGCCGTGCCGCTCGTCCCGAGCGCCGCATCCTTCAATAGTAATGTGGCAAACGGTTTGTCGGGCGTGAGCGCGTTTCTGAGACCGATCGGCCAGCCGTCGTGTCCCGCATGAGTGCCATTCGCCCGAATACTGCTGCGACCGCCGTGAACCAGCCAGTTCGAGACCCCGGCGGCCAGCAGTGTTTCGCCCACGCGATCGACGGCATACCCCTTGCCAATCGCTCCCAGATTGAACTCAATCCCCTCCTGTGCGAAGGCAACCGTATTCTCGGACTCGTTCAATCGCACCTGACGCACGCCGCACCGCGGCAAAGTCGCCTCAATTTCCTCGACCGTTGGAATTCGAAATTCCTGCCGACAACGTCGCCACAAATTGACCAGTGCTCCCGCCGCCGGATCGAACGCTCCCGCGGTGAGTTCGCTCAGACGTTGTCCACGAACCAGCAACTGAAACAATTCCGGACGCGCGACAACCGCTGCGTGAAACGCCTGCTGATTCATGACCGTCAGCTCACTATCGCTCCGATAGACCGACAGTTGCTGCTCCAGTTCGTGAACAAGGTCGAGCGCCGTCGACGCCGCGTCCAATTCATCGCGCGCCTGCCCAGGGTTCAGCAGAACATCAAAGTCACACGCCATCGCCGTCGTCCGCAGCATCAGTGATGGCCCCCGCGACGGTATCGCGTTCGCGGTCATTTCCTCCGCCAGCCGGTTTCCGGCGCGCTCGATCGCATTCCGGACGACGCGGCCGGTAAGAAAATCGCGGCGATTGGGGCTGGAATCGGACACGTTACTTCGTGGACAGTTCGATCTTTCCCAAATCGACCGGTTTACCTTTCTCGAGCGTCGCTTTGTACTTCGAGGTGTCAGGCTTGGCATAAAGCGCATTGAACTTTTCTGCTTCCGGATTGGACGTTCCGGCCTCAATCGCTTTACTGAAGCAGATGATATAGTTGCCAGCGGGCAAGCCGTCACCGGCGGTTAATGTCGTGAATTGAAATGTTCCATCTGCTTTAAAAGTGCCGGTGGCAAACGGGCGGATTTGGTCGCCAGAATCTTTTTTTGCGAGATACTGTGGCATCGATTTCTCGTTCAATACCCACACCGACAGACCCTGTGCCGGCGAACCGTCCAACGTCACCTCTCCAGTCAACGGCACGACGTCCCCGACCAATTCCTTATATCCTTTCGGCACAGTGGGGGATATTCCACCGCATCCGGTTACCGACGCCAATCCGACCGCGATCACGAAGTACAGCACACCTCTCATTTGCATCGTTGGTCCCATTCCCGAATTTGTCGTTAGAAATCGAACTGACACCAAAACTAAACGGGTGTCGTTCACTCGCGATTTGGCAATCAAGGTTTCGCGATAAAATACTGTACTGCCCCATCACCGCATGATGCGTCATCAGAGTCCCAAATTGAGCGTCAGTCTAACACTCACTATCGAGATGTCAAATACTGCCGCATTGATGTCCAGGACAATCAAAGTGTTCAGATTGCGGGGAGTTGGAGTTCAAGATATAGGCTGCTTGCAACGTGCCAAAAGAGTGAGGGTCGTTCGCCATGAACGACCCTCACGTCAAGTCATTTTTCCGCACTCGCCTTCTCTTGCAACGAGTGAAGTCTCCCCCTAAGTTCTGGCCGGATTAGAAGGCACCCACTGGATCCGACGACGAACGTGAAATAATTCCGCACAGCGTTTGGGCGGAAATGTTATTGCTGATGAATCGCGCCGATCCATCGCACATCGCGATTGTGGCACCGCCCGTGTGGAACGAGAACAAACCACCCGCTGCGTTGCCATTATGGCCACCCCAAGGTTGCGTCAGGTTCGTGCAGTTGATACCGCAATACTGCGTCGCGCCGTTTAAGTCGTACGACGTTCCCGAGAAGTTCGAACCATTGAGAATCTGCCAGTTGTTATAGTCGGCCCAGGCTGCGCCACTGGATACGAGGAACGAGGTCGTTACATCATAAGCGGCTATGGCAAGATTGGCAGTTCCAACTGGTATTGGCTGATGGGCGGCGTTGTAGAGAGTATTACCACCCGCATGTTCAACCAGCAACACTGTGTTTGACAATCCATCTTTGATCGAATTCAAAGTACCCGGAGGCGACCCAAACCCGTTGACAGTCGAATCCAACGCCTGTGGCACACCGATGATGATGTTGGTTCCCCTCCACCATTTGCCCCAAGCACCAGCCCCAGCGTCTTCGCCCTGATAAAAACTGTTGTAAAGGGAGTTACCCGTGGTGTCGCCCTGTGCGGCATTTGCCAGCCCAGACTGAGCCCCATAATTGGGGATAATTGTATAGTCGGCCCTTCCCATGGTGAGCTGCGGCGTTATCGTTTGCCCTGTTTGCGACGAACCCCAGATAGCCCAGTCAGTCGCCGAGGGGTTAGAGATAATGGTGTTGTTGCCTGGTGACGACGGGCACAAGAAGACGGGAATGACGTTACTGGCCAGAGCAGCGTTAGTACCTGCGGTAGCGGGTGCTCCGGTGTTGCCTCCGGTATAGTAGGGAACGCTGAAATTCCACAGGTTATAAATGTTCGCTTGATCCAAATTCGACAACAGCGTCGGACCCCAGCCTTGGGCGTTGTTAATCGGAGGAACAGGTGCACTTCCGGAAAACGCCTCAGACGCCATGGCGCCAATCGGCAAATAGTCGTTATTGCTCGAGCAATAGTTGTGTACGGCCAATGCGAGTTGCTTCATATTGTTTCGGCATTGCGACCGTCGGGCCGCTTCTCGGGCCTGCTGTACTGCAGGGAGTAAGAGCGCGATGAGCACGGCGATAATGGCGATCACCACCAATAGCTCAATCAGCGTGAATCCTTTTCGTCTAAGTAACATAACCAAACCCTTTCAAGGATAATTCAGTATGAATCTGTATGAATCTGTGAAAAAAAGCATCGCGAAACCTTATCGCGACGCGAAATCGACACTTA
>Ga0206876_1045_pt1 | contig 21443 bp, 19 predicted proteins | sample Alteio_BWOrgCont_10_FD_152619 | JGI IMG/M metagenome (GOLD analysis project Ga0206876, IMG submission 152619) | Enriched cells from forest soil in Barre Woods Harvard Forest LTER site, Petersham, Massachusetts, United States -... | ecosystem: Environmental > Terrestrial > Soil > Temperate forest >...
GCCCGTCGCATCGTCGCGCGAAACCCTCTGTCAGAATCCTAAACGATAATTTCAGGAATAATGTCGATCGGTATCAAAAGGCCATCTTTGCTTTTTACCCAATTCCTCGGATGACAGTCTCTAAGATGAATTCCCAATTCGTGGCTGGTATAATCTATCGTCAATGAAGGACTGGATAATTTCGAAAATCTGCGGCTGGTCAGAAATTGATCAATTTCTTCTTGTGTAGGTGGTGGTCCGGAAAAAGCCCTCATGCTGCTAACAAGGGAGTAGTCCGAAGTATTAGCGATGATGCAATCTTCAAAACGGACATCGAGCGCAGGGAAAAGCTCATTGAAAAGCGCCAGCCGCTCAAGATACAGAAATGGGGTGTGTTCGATCCGCCCATACTTGCCGGGAAACGTTATTTTGGTGACCCTTGGCGGATCGTTTTTCAAGTGATAAAAAACGCGATGCTCAAAACCTTCACGGGTGGCAGGTCCCTTCACGAGCTCTGAAAGTTTCTCGGAAAGTCCAATGCCCTTATGGCGACAGAACTCAAAAAGACTTTTCTCTTCTTCGAGAATGGTGTCAACCCGGTCTAAATCACTATTGAATTGCCGCTTACCGGTAACAAGACGGCAACCTTTTGCTTTGGCGAAGACGAGCCATTCACGGATGGCTTCACGTGGAGCCAGTCCTCGATCCGATCCGCGTAGGGCGTTGACAACTCTTCTTTCACCACCTGTTGATGGGCTTTTTTTAGGTAAGCGAACGGATTTTGCCGAAGCGGGGCCGTCGGAAGCGGGAGTTTTTTTTTCGGGGCCTGGGCCATGGGATTTAGGAGGCATTCGCCGGTAGCCAAAGTACTGTATTCCACCGTAATAGCCAGTATAAAACCAGTGTCTGGCCTCCCTCTTTTGTTCTCACGGATAATAACCGTCTTCAAGAAAAGACGCCTGTGCCATTCATGTCCTCCATACTTAACGGAAGCATCTATTTGAAATCCGTTGCATTTCCCGCAATCCTCCCGCATCATGGTCGATAGCCTATGGAATCAGAGCTTTTATCCGTCGTTATACCTGAAAACTTATCACCTGTTTTAGCGGAAAAGCTCAAACTTCTCGCCCCCGGAACGTACTGCCTTCACCGCAGTTGGGGTTTCGGCAAAATCAAGGATTGGATTAGCGCCAGCGAGAGCGTAGTCATTGATTTCAAATCAAAGCAGGGCCACGTCATGCAATTCGCGTACGCCGCCGAATCGCTGACCCCTCTCGCCCCCGACCACGTCTCCGTCCAGAAAGTCGAATCGATCGCCGTGCTGCGTGAGAAAGCGGAAAAAGATCCCGTCGCCGTCGTCCAGGATTGCATTCGCAGCCTCGGCCCGCAGGCCACTGCCGACAACATCCAGGCGCTCCTCAGCCCCGATGTCATCCCCGGTGCCGCCTATAAAAAATGGTGGGACAGCGCCAAGCGCGCCTTGAAGAAAAACGGTCACTTTTACGTCCCCGGCAAAAAGAACGAAGCGCTCCGTCAACTCGACGCCCCCAGTGCCCTCGGCGATTCCGCGCTGGAACATCTGCGCCTCGCCAACGGCCCCAAGGCCGTCCTCATCGCCCTTGCCTTGGTGGCAAAGTATTGGACCGAAATCAAAAGCGAATCGGTTCTCAATGAAATTGCCGAGCTTCTTAACGGCACGCTTTCCAAAATCCCCAAGTCGCAATTGCCCATCCAGATCGAACTGGCCCTCGCCCGCGATGAATTCTTTATCCAGGCCGGACGCGAGCGCGAAAAAGGTCCCGGCTCCATCACCGCGCTGACCCCCCAGGGTTCTCCCGCACTCAGCAACCTGCTCGACGCGCTCCCCGGTTCCCGCCAGCCGAAGCTGCTCGAAGCCCTCCGCGTCGGTCTGCCCGAGACATGGCCTGCCCTCTTCCTCACCCTCATTCCCCGCGCCAATGGCCGCGTCGCCGAGGTTATCACCGAAGCCTTCCAGGAAGCCAACCGCGAAGCCGAGGTCCAGACCGCTGTCAACCGCTACATCCGCGAGCGCAACATCACCTGCGATTTCCTCTTCTGGCTCTGCAAGAACCGCCTCCCCGTTTACAGCCAGTTGATCGAGCCCCAGCTTTTCATGGCGATCCTCTCCGTGCTGGAAAAAGACCAGTTCTCCGAGATCAAGAAAGGCACCAAGCTTTACGAACTCGTCCTCGGTGACAAGCCTCTCATCGCCGCCATCCTCAAGGACGCACCCGTCGCCGATGTCCGCGACATCACCCGTGCCATCCTGCTCAGCCCCGTTTTCGAGGAACTCGACAAACGCTCGCTGCTCGCCGCCATCATCAAGCTTTATCCCGAAGTCCAGGCCATGGTCGTCGGCACCGACAAGACCGCCGCGCCCGAGGCCAAGATCATCGTTTCCTGGACCAGCCTCAAGCGCCGCGAGGCCGAACTGGAAGACATCGACAAGAACCAGATTCCGCAAAACAGCAAGGACATCGGCATCGCCCGCGGTTACGGCGACTTGCGCGAGAACGGCGAATTCAAGGCGGCCAAGGAAATGCAGACCATCCTCGCCCGTCGCAAGGCCGAACTCGAGCAGATGCTTGCCCGCGCCGAGGCCACCGAGTTCATCAATCCCGACACCTCGAAGGTCGCGCTTGGCACCAAGGTCACCCTCAAGGACGTCAAGTCCGGCGAGGTCCTCGTCTTCACCATCCTCGGCGCGTGGGACAGCGATCTTTCCAACGGAATTATTTCGTACCAGACCGCCGTGGCTCGGGCGTTGCTCAACCACACGCTCGGCGAGCGGATCGAGCTCTCCACGGACGAAGGCGGCACCCGCCACGTCATCATTGAAAAAATTGAACCCCACGACATCGACCTGTCCATTCCTTCTTAAGACGTACCATGAGCTGCACCTCCATCACCAAAGTCATTGCCCGCCAAGTCCTCGACTCCCGCGGAAATCCCACCCTCGAAGCTGAAGTTTTTCTCCAGGACGGCACCCGTGCCCGCGCCATCGTCCCCTCCGGCGCCAGCACCGGCGAACATGAGGCCCTCGAACTCCGTGACGGTGACAAGAAGAAGTACGGCGGCAAAGGCGTCCTCAAGGCCGTCGAAAACGTCAACAAGAAGATTTCCAAAGCCCTCATCGGTCTCGACAGCACCGACCAGCTCCTCGTCGATTCCACCATGATCAAGCTCGATGGCACACCGACGAAAAAGAATCTCGGCGCCAATGCCATCCTCGGCGTCTCCCTCGCCACCGCGCAGGCCGCCGCCAAGTCGGTCGGACTTCCCCTCTATAAGTACCTCGGTGGGCCCAACGCGAAGACCCTCCCCGTCCCGCTCGCCAATGTCGTCAACGGCGGCGCGCATTCCGATGCCCCCATCGACTTCCAGGAATACATGATCGTACCCAAGGGCGCGCCCACGTTCAGCGAAGCGATTCGCTACGGCGCGGAAGTCTATCACTCCCTCAAGAAAGTCCTTCACGACCAGAAGCTCGGCACCGGCGGCGGTGACGAAGGCGGTTTTGCGCCGCGCTTCAAGTCCAACGAACACGCGCTCGAAGTTCTCGCCCTCGCGGTCAAGAACGCCGGTTACAAACTCGGCAAGGACATCTTCTTCGCGCTCGACGTCGCCAGCAGCGAATTCTTCGACAAGGCCAGCGGCAAATACGTCTTCAAGAAGTCCGACGGCAGCAAGAAAACGGGCGAAGAATTGATCGCCCTCTATCAGGACCTCGCCAAGCGCTACCCGATCATCTCCATCGAGGACGGCATGGCCGAAAACGACTGGGCCGGCTGGAAGAAGCTCACCATCGCGATGGGCAAGACCACGCAACTCGTCGGCGACGATCTCTTCGTTACCAACGTCGAGTTCCTCCAAAAGGGCATCACCCAGGGCGTCGGTAATTCGATTCTCGTCAAGGTCAACCAGATCGGCTCGCTCACGGAAACCTTCGACGCCGTCGAACTCGCCAAGCGCAACGGCTACACCTCCGTTCTCAGCCATCGTTCCGGCGAAAGCGAGGACACGACCATCGCCGACATCGCCGTCGCCCTCAACGTCGGCCAGATCAAGACCGGCTCTTTTTCCCGCACCGATCGTCTCGCCAAGTACAATCAACTCCTGCGTATCGAAGAAGAACTCGGCAGCAACGCCGTGTTTGGAGGTACGCTCAAATAGTCAGTATCAGCCATGGCCAGCACGCGTTTCCTAGACCCTGCCAGCATCCCGCTTAAACGGCAAAGCGGCGGAAACATCTGGGCTACGCTTCTCCCCATTATTCAGGGCGCCATCATCGTTGGCGCGCTGGCCGTCGTCGGCCTCTTCTTCCTCCCTGTCCTCCAGACGGAAAACCGGCACAAGGAGGAGTTGGCCAAACTCCAGGTCAAGATTTCCGACGCCCAGGACCAGCAACGCGAACTTCTCCTCGAGACCGAGCTCATGAAAAATGACTCCGCCTACGTCGAGCACATCGCCCGCGACCGCCTCAACATGGGCCGTCCCGGCGAAACCATTCTCCGCTTCGATCCCTATCCCACCGTCGCCCCCGGTTCCCGCAACGCCGCGCCCGCCCCCACCGACGATTCCTCCAACTGATTCCGACTGGGAAGTCCGTCATCCTGAGCCGCAACGATGCCGTTGTCTTTTTATCCCGAAGGGATTCAATCATATAGCCCAGGGTTGCGAGGAACGAGCTACCCTGAAAGGGTTGAAGCAAGCGCGTTATCTCAATCACCGAAAAGATCAGTTCAGCGCCTCTCGTTCCCAAGTAAAACTTGGGAACAAGGCAGACAGAACTATTCCTTCAACAGATACAAGATGACGGATTACATTCGATTCAAGATGGATGGCGGAGTTTGCACATCTTTTCTATCATAAAGAACCTCAACTAATTGGTCTTGGCCCATTTCTAACTTCCATTTGAGCCCATACCTGCTTAGATAACGCCAATGACTCCCCCGGAGACAGGCTCTCCTGACGACCCGGCCCCGCAAAGCTGGGTGGCTGATCGCTTTGAAATCCAGGAAATGATTGGCAGCGGCGGTCTCGGCGATGTCTACCGGGCTTGGGATCATCACCTCAATCGCGCCGTTGCCGTCAAGCGCGTCCGGATGCAGGTCGCTCAGAACGACCGCAAACTCATCGAGCAAACCTGGCGCGAGGCCATGACCACCGCCTGTCTTTCGCATCCCAATATCGTCACCATTTTCGACTACGGTATCGACCCCGAGGGCGCCTATGTCGTCATGGAACTCATCGAGGGCGAAACGCTCGAGGAAATTCTCACTCGCGGCCCGTTGCAATTCGAGGACTTTCTCCGGTTCGCCCGGCAGTCCCTCGAAGCCATCACCGCTGCCCACGCCCTCGGCCTGATCCATCGCGATCTCAAGCCCGGCAATTTCATGATCGCCCGTGCCTCCACCGCCTCACTCTTTCAAGTCAAGATCCTCGACTTCGGCCTCGCCAAATATCTGGACGCCCCGCAACCGCAGTCAATCGACCACTTCAACTCCCTCATGGGTTCCGTCCACTACATGGCGCCCGAACAATTCCAGCGCCAGCCCATCGATCACCGCACCGATCTCTATTCCCTCGGCTGCATTTTTTATGAGGCGGTCACGGGACACCCCGCCTTCGACGGTGAGAACGTCACCGAACTGATCGACGCCCATCTCAAGCGCTTGCCCTATCCGATGAAACAATTGCGCCGGGACATCGCGCCCCGCCTCGAACGCTGGATCGCCCGGCTCCTCGAGAAAGATTCCGCAAAGCGCCCGCCCACCGCCGTCGAGGCCCTGCGCACCATGCCCTCGCTCGAGCAATGCAGCCACGATCCCGCCCGCACCACCGGCAGCCTCTTCATCAACCGCCCCCATCGTCCGCCGCCAGTGTAGTTCCGCTCGTTCCCAAACTCCATTTGGGAACGCAATTGTCGGCACAACTCCATTGCTTTCCCGCCGACCAATAAAAGTCAGCGCGAAATGGAGTTTCGCGGGTATAGGAAACGCTCCCAAATGGAGTTTGGGAGCGAGGAAGCTCCACTCTACGGCAACAACCGCTGAACAATCTGGCTCAGCGTCTTCCCGTCAGCCTGTCCCGCTGCTTTCTCTTGCGCAGCCTTCATCACCGTGCCCATCTGCGCCTTGCTCGTCGCGCCAACTTCCGCAATGACCTCCTTCACCAGGGCCTCCATCTTCTCCGGAGTCATCTGCGCGGGCAAAAACGTCTTCAGAAAATCAAGTTCCAGCTTCTCCTTGTCCGCCAGGTCGGTCCGGCCCGCCTCCGTGTACTGGGCAATCGAGTCCTCCCGCTTCTTCGCCTCCTTGCGCACCACACTCAGCACTTCTAGGTCGGTCGGAACCGAATCGGCCCCACCCTTTTCAATCGCCGCGTACTTCACGGCGGACTTCAACATGCGCAGCACGGAAAGTTTGTCCGCTTGCTTCGCGATCATGGCAGCTTTCAAATCAGCATCAATTTTGGCAACGAGACTCATAGGAAGGACAGCATACAACAGATGCCGGCGTTGGCGAGCTTCGTCCTCTCCGGCCGTCATCCTGAGCTTGTCGAAGGACCAGACACGTTTTCAGAGTCAGCGTTTGGCATCCGATAAAAAAAGCGACCTGATCAGTCGGCCTTTCTTTTTACCGTGAGTGCGTGTCTGGTCCTTCGACAGGCTCAGGATGACGGAATTCTGCCGTTAAAATAATTCGACTCACTCCCGCTTCCCGCTAAAGCAGAGAGTGGAGAAGTAATGAAACGCATCGCCATAATGACCTCGGGCGGGGATTCCCCCGGCATGAACCCCGCCATCCGTTCCGTCACGCGCACGGGACTGAACAAGGGCCTCGAAATCTTTGGCATCCGCAACGGCTACCAGGGCCTCCTCGACGACGAATTTATCCCGCTCGATTCCCACGCCGTTTCCGGACGCATCCGCGATGCCGGCACGTTCCTCGGGACCAGTCGCTGTCCCGAATTCAAGAAAGAGGAAGTCCAGCTCCGCGCCCTGAAAATCATGGAGAAGCGCCGGATCGACGGCCTCGTCGTTATCGGCGGCGACGGCTCGCTCACCGGCGCCCGCGCCCTGCATCGGTACGGCCTGCCCGTCATCGGCCTGCCCGGCACCATCGACAACGATCTTTTCGGCACCGACATGGGCATCGGCGTCGACACCGCCCTCAACACCATCATCACCCTCGTCGATATGATCCGCGCCACCGCCGCGTCACACCGGCGCTGCTTCGTCGTCGAGGTCATGGGCCGCGGGAGCGGGTACCTCGCTCTCATGGCCACCATCTCCACCGGCTCGCAAGTCGCGGTCATCCCCGAGTTCCGCATGAACATCGAGAACATCGTCCGCGAACTCGACCGGCGCTCGACCAATAATCACAACGCCAGCGTCATCCTCGTCGCCGAGGGCGTCTGCCAGGGGGCCGATTTCATGCAACGCCTGACGGAAGTCGGCAAGGTCAAGCAGGAGGTCCGGCTCACCGTCCTCGGCCACGTCCAGCGCGGTGGCACGCCCACCCATTACGACCGCCTGCTCGCCAGTCGCATGGGCGAAATGGCCATCCTCGCGCTCATCTCCGGCGAAAAAGGCTCCATGGTCGCGACCGTCAACGGCCGGATGCAATTGCGCGATTTCGACGATATCCTCGATCGCCGCAAAGGACTCCCCGGCGACGCCATCCGCCTCGCCCGCAACATCGGCATCGAAATCGGCGACGTCGTCGAATCCTAGGTAGCCATCGTTCCGCGTAGCTGCGCTCGTGAGAGCATGGTCTTCTCTGTGGTAGCCGTCGCACCCTCTGATGTAGCGGCGGTCTATGACCGTCGTGACTTTTCCTCCGAGGTAGCCGTCGACCGCCGGGCGACGGTCCCCCATCCGACCTATCCGTCCCATTAGACCTATAATCGGTCACTTCCCTCATTCGATTTCGATTGAGGCTCCACCCCCAATTCGCCTACAACAAATTATGTCCAAATCATCGCTTGCTATCGTGTTGGCGCTTCTTCTTTTCACAGGAACCGCCTGGTGCCAAAGCGCGGGTTCCTCAACGCACGCCATCAAAGCGGGCTCTACCTATCAGGTCTGGTTTTCGCCGGATTACATCAATACCCATTCCTCCATGAGCGCCGCTAACCAGTATTTCATCCAGATCGATGCGATCGATAGCGCCAACCCCAACTGGGTGCTCATCGAATTTCCGCAGACCCCCAACCAATCCTACACCAGTAGTCTGGCCGGTAAGCGCTGGATCAATCTTAATTACGTGACCGAACTCAAGATCTACACCCCTCCAGCCAACCAATAAGGCGCGGTTTGAGAGGAGAAACGAGCCTCAAAGTGAGGGATTTAAGCTTTTTTTGTGTACTTTTTACTGAATTTAGCTACAAAAGTCCCATAACCGAACTGTCCTCGAAATAGAAATTCCTATGAAAATTCTCCGCACGGCCTGCCTCATTGGTTTTCTTCCCGTTCTGGCCCTCGCCCAATCGGCGCCGGACGCGCCTACGGGCCCGCAGCCCTTTGAGCCGGTTTTGGCCAAGGACCACCAAGGCCCCGGACGCATCGGTGCCCGCATCGCGTATGACAAAGCTACCGGCCTGCCCTATATCGCCGCTTTGATCCGTGGTGGCCCTGCCGCCGACTTTGGTTTCCGTGTCGGCGATATCATTATCAAGGTCGACAAAAATTATACCAATACCCTGACGCAGGACCAAGTCAGCCTCGCACTCCATGGCCAACCCGGCACGGCGGTGGAGTTGACCGTCCAGCGCGATGACGATCCCAAACTGGTTATCCGCTCGCTTGAGCGCCGCGTTCTTCTTCCCGGCTCCCAGGAAATGGTCAATCCGCCGATGAGCGCAGTCGGGATGCCCCCGTCCGGCTTGGACGAAGTGAATTAGGCCTGAAGTTCCCCTCGTTCCCAAACTCTATTTGGAAACGCCCCTGTTCCCCGCGAAATTTCATTTCGCGCCATAATGCCCACGCGCCAATTGATCGCACGGCCCATTCTGCTACGCTGACCGTCCCGTGCCTGCATCTTCGAATCAATCCCGTCCTCCCGCCATCGTCATCGGCTCCGGTTTTGGCGGACTCGCCGCCGCCATCCGCCTGCAGGCGAGGGGATACGACACCACCATCTTCGAGATGCGCGACAAGCCCGGCGGTCGCGCCTACGTCTTCGAGCACAAAGGTTTCACCTACGACGCCGGTCCGACGATCATCACTGCGCCCTTCCTGATCGACGAACTCTTCGCCCTCGCCGGGAAAAAAACAGAGGACTACGTCAAGATCGTCCCCGTCACGCCTTTCTACCGGATCATCTTCCACGACGGCCAGGTCTTCGATTACACCGGCAACGAGTCCGAGATCATCGAGCAGATAAAAAAATTCAGCCCGGACGACGTCCCCGGTTACTTGAAGTTCGTCGAGAAATCCCACGCCATCTTCGATCGCGCCTTCATCGACCTCGCCGACAAGCCCTTCTCCTCCGTCATGGACATGGTCCGCGTCGCCCCCGATCTCATCCAGCTTCGTTCGCACGAATCCGTCTTCAAGCTCGTCTCGCGTTACGTCAAGCATCCGCTGCTCCAGCAGGTCTTCAGCTTTCATCCGCTCCTCGTCGGTGGCAATCCCTTCCAGTCCTCCTCCATCTACGCAATGATCCATTATCTCGAGCGCAAATGGGGCGTCCACTTCGCCATGGGCGGGACAGGAGCGCTCGTACAGGGACTGCTCAAGCTCTACGGCGAAATGGGCGGAAAAATCCGCTTCAACGCGCGGGTAGGGGAGTTGCTCATTGAGGACAGCATCGCCAAAGGTGTCCGCCTCAAAACGGGCGAAGAGATTCCCGCCAAGATCATCGTCTCCAACGCCGACGTCGCCAACTTCTACAAGAAAGCCGTGCCCGCCGCCGCGCGCAAAAAAATGGACCGATAAGCGCCTCGACAACATGCGCTACTCGATGGGCCTCTTCCTCATCTATTTCGGCACCAACCGGACTTATCCCAATCTCGCCCACCACAGCATCGTCCTCACCGAGCGCTACAAGGAATTGCTCGAGGACATCTTCCAAAAGAAAATCCTTGCCGACGATTTCTCCCTCTACCTCCACGCGCCCACCCGCACCGACCCCTTGCTCGCCCCGCCCGGCTGTGAATGCTTCTACGTCCTTTCGCCCGTCCCACACCTAGGCGGCGATGTCGACTGGAACGCGGTCAAGGACCTTTACGCCGAAGCCATCCTCGAGTCTCTCGAAAAAATCTGCCCCAATCTGCGCGAACACATCATCAGCCAGATGGTCTATACGCCGCTCGATTTCGAGACCGACCTCGACGCGCATCTCGGCTCCGCCTTCCAGTTCGAGCCCATCCTCACCCAAAGCGCTTGGTTCCGCCCCCACAACGTCAGCGAAGACGTCAAAAATTTCTTCCTCGTCGGCGCTGGCACGCACCCCGGCGCCGGCGTCCCCGGCGTCCTCAGCAGCGCGAAACTCCTCGACCGCGTCATCCCCCCGGCCACCACTTTTAGCGTGGCCACTCCTTAAGGAAATCCGTCATCCTGAGCTTGTCGAAGGACCAGACACGCGCTGCCTACGCGAAAAGACAAGACCGATACAGTTCGATGTCTCTCGAAATCTGTTCAGTTTTGTCGTGCTCCCATACATGTCTGGTCCTTCGACAAGCTCAGGATGACGAAGCTTTAAAGCCGGGAGTTTCTTCCTCGTTCCCAAACTCCTTCACGCGTGTGTGTTTGGGAACGCAATTGTCGGCGCAACTCCATTGCTCTCCCCTCCGGGGTAGCCATCGACCTCCGGGCGACGGTGCTTCATATCCTGAAAGGATAAAATCATATAGCCCAGGGTTGCGAGGTACGAGCTACCCTGGGTTTGTGCCCCCATTCCCCAACTCTGAAGGAGTTGAATCGATCGGAAAAACGGATTCCAAATGAAGTTGCGCAAGAATCCAAAAAGGAATATTTTGGAAGCATGAAAACGACCATTGATATTCCTGATGATGAGCTCCGCGACATCATGAAAAATACCCGGGCGAAGACCAAGCGCGAGGCGGTCATCGCTGCCGTGGCGGAATACAATCGACGCTGCCGCGTGGAAAAAGTCCTGGGTTTTCTCGGAAAAATGGATGGAATCATGACCCAGGCTGAACTTCGTCGGATGCGGGAGGGCACTTGATCGCGCCACGGCCTTGCGTGCTGATCGACACCTCGGCCTGGATCGAAGCTTTGCGGGTTCGCGGTGACGAGAAAATCAGGGCTCAAGTTTACGGCCTGATTCAGGATGGCTGCGCCGCCTGGTGCCATTTCGTCCGATTGGAGTTATGGGCGGGCGCCTTCAGGAAGGAATTGCCGAGACTGGAAGAAATGCGTCGCAGCATCCGCGATCTGGAGACTACTGAATCTATTTGGGAGGCTAGCTACGAATTGGCCAACAGAGCTCGGGCGAAAGGATTCACTTTCCCCGCGAGCGATCTCCTGATCGTTGCTTGCGCCCGCTATCATCGGGCCGAGATCGTCCATAATGACCGGCATTTTGAGCAACTGAAGGCGTTGTAACGTGCTCATGTGGCACTAATTTGCTCGAAGGTTGGCGTCGAAAACGATAGCAATGATTATGGCCGAACCTATTCAGCTAGTTCAAAGGCTTATCGGTCGCACGCATGCTTTAAAGTACGACGAACATGATAAGGCTCGAGTGCTCGTGCGGGATTCTTGGGTGATAGCACGCAAACTATTTGGCGAGGAAAACGCATACTTGAATGGATTAAAGTCAATTGCGTTTCTTCCTAAGGGAATGCTTGCCAATCGTGAGAATGAGATCATGACGGGAGCATGGAATGGAGGGCTAAATCAACTCAAGGATGTTCTTCATGCCATGAAACTTGATTTGGAAACTTCGGAGGATTTGCGAAAAGTAGATTTTCGGCCACCCGAAAAAATTACGCTACAATGGCTTTTTCACCACATGTCTTGGCAGGGCTGGTTGGTGCTTTTAACAGGTTTCTTAAGTGCATTTTCACTCGGCATTGCTCTGGCCAATACAACTTTCATACACGAACTTTTTCGACAAAAATAGACAGAGGCTGCTGAAAAGATTACTTTTTGGTTTTATGAATTGAGCGTCACTCTGGCTCTGCTGCTGTGACGATTTGTCGCGTTTATGATTAATGTCTTCTGTCGTAGTGGCGATATGATTTGATACAATATGCTAAAAGTAAGCATCTTACGTTATTCATCCTCTTCCGGCCCACATCCTGCAGGTAAAGGTCACTATGGCAAAGATTTTAGGCATTGATTTAGGCACCACCAACTCCTGCATGGCCATCATGGAGAATGGCGAGCCGGTGGTTCTCGAAAATTCCGAAGGCGCACGCACGACCCCCTCCATCGTCGCTTTCACCAAGTCCGGCGAACGTCTCGTCGGCCAGGCCGCCAAGCGCCAGGCGGTCACGAATTCCAAGAATACAATTTTTTCCGTGAAGCGTTTCATGGGCCGCAAATTTTCCGAAGTGAAGTCCGAGCAGGCCCGCGTTCCCTACAAGCTCGTCGAAGCCAAGAACGGCGACGCCCACATCGAAGTCGAAGTGAAGGGCGAAAAGAAAGTTTATTCCCCGGAGGAAGTCTCCTCCTTCATCCTGGCCAAGCTCAAGGCCGATGCTGAATCGAAGCTCGGCGAAAAGATCACCCAGGCGGTCATCACCGTCCCGGCTTATTTTAATGACAGCCAGCGCCACGCCACCAAGGACGCTGGTCGCATCGCGGGCCTCGAAGTACTCCGCATTGTCAACGAGCCCACGGCTGCTTCGCTCGCCTACGGTCTCGACAAGAAGAAGGACGAAAAGATCGCCGTCTACGACTTGGGCGGCGGCACGTTCGACATCTCCGTCCTCGAAATCGGCGACGGCGTGTTTGAAGTCAAGGCCACCAACGGCGATACCCATCTCGGCGGCGATGATTGGGACAACGCGATCATGGACTGGCTCCTCGCCGAATTTAAAACCGAAAGCGGTATCGATCTAAAAGGTCAGCCGGACGCAATCCAGCGTTTGAAAGAGGAATCCGAAAAGGCGAAGATCGCCCTTTCCTCCTCGCAGACCTACGAAATCAACCTGCCGTTCATCACGGCGGACCAGACCGGGCCGAAGCACATCCGCAAGGACCTCACGCGGGCCAAGCTGGAACAACTCACCGACGCGCTCACCGAGCGCACGATCAAGCCGGTCAACGCCTGTCTTTCCGACGCCAAGATCGCCGCAGCGAACATCGATGAGCTCGTGCTCGTCGGCGGCATGACGCGTATGCCCAAGATCGTCGAGACGGCCCGCAAGCTCGTCAACAAGGAGCCGCACAAGGGCGTCAATCCGGATGAAGTCGTCGCCATCGGCGCGGCCATCCAGGGCGGCGTCATCAAGGGCGATGTCAAGGACGTCCTCCTGCTCGACGTCACCCCGCTCACGCTCGCCATCGAGACCGCCGGTTCCGTCGCCACGCCGATGATCATGCGGAACACGACGGTTCCCACGAAAAAGACGCAGACTTTTTCCACCTACTCCGACAACCAGCCCGGCGTGGAAATCAAGGTCCTCCAGGGCGAACGTCCGCTGGCCCGCGACAACAAGCAGCTTGGCACGTTCCATCTCGATGGCATCCCGCCCGCCCCGCGCGGCACGCCGCAGATCGAAGTCACCTTCGATATTGACGCCAACGGTATCCTGCATGTCTCGGCCAAGGACGTCGGCACGGGCAAGGAACAGAAAATTTCCATCACCGGTTCGAGCGGCCTTTCCAAGGACGAAGTCGAAAAGATGACCAAGGACGCCGAGGCCCATGCCGAGGACGACAAGAAGGCCAAGGAAGCGATCGAGACGCGCAACGGCGCCGATTCCGCCGCCTACGCCGCGGAAAAGATGCTCAAGGACCTCGGCGATAAAGTCGACGCGGCCCAGAAGACCGAGATCGAAGCCGAAATCGCGAAAGTCCGCGAAGCCCTCAAGGGCGAAGATCTCGAAGCGATCAAAGCCGCCGTCGAAGGCCTCAACAAGAAGGTCAGCGCCGCTTCCGAGGAGCTCTATAAGAAGGCCGCCGCGTCCGCCCAGGCCCAGCCCGGAGCGACCGATGGCCCTCCGCCCGAGAAAGCCGACTTTACCAAACCCGAAGGCAGCAAGGACGACGTCGTCGATGCGGACTTCGAGATGGTCGACAAAGACAAGGACACCAAAAAAGGAAAGAAATGAGCGAAACCGGAACCCTCCCAGTGAAGACGTACAACATCACCTTCAAGGAAAAGACCGCCATCACGGTGAAGGCCACTTCAGTGGCTTGGACCGAAAACGGTCTCTTCATTTTGCTCATGGACGGCGATGCGCCCAAGCATGTCGTGGTCGCCGCCAATGTCATTGCCGTAACCGAAGCCTAAATTTTCAAACCCCCGTCATCCCGGCCTTAACGCGGGACCAGTCAGGTAGCCGTCGCACTCCGTGCGAGGTCATTGCACGGAGTGCAACGGCTACCCCTGATCTATTGCTAAGCTTGGGATGACTTTAACCAACCAAACAAACCAACACGAAAGGAGACAGAACCATGGCAACCCCATCATTCCGTCCTCTCGGCGACCGGGTGCTCGTGCAGCCGATCGAAGAGGGAGAAGTCAAAAAAGGCGGCATTATCATTCCTGATACGGCCAAGGAAAAACCCCAGGAAGCGAAAGTCGTCGCCATCGGGACCGGCAAGAAGGACGACGAAGGCAACAAGCAGCCCTTCGAAGTCAAAGTCGGCGACAAAGTGCTGATCAGCAAATACGGCGGCACCGAGATCAAGATCGACGGCACGACCTTCCAAGTCCTGCGCGAAGACGACATCCTCGGCATCCTGGCCTAAGGCAGCGCCTATCGGCCCATACCACTTCATAACACTTGGTAACGGCAGATAACGCCTCCCCCCACTACCCAACTCAAAGAACTCTACGAAAGGAGCTCATTATGGCAGCTAAACAACTTCAGTTCGACGAACACGCCCGGCATGCATTGCTGCGCGGCGTCGAAAAACTGAGCCGCGCCGTCAAGGCCACGCTCGGACCCCGCGGACGCAACGTCGTCCTCGACAAGAAATTCGGTTCACCCACGATCACCAAGGACGGCGTCACTGTCGCCAAGGAAATCGAGCTCGAAGACCCCTACGAGAACATCGGCGCCCAGCTCGTGCGCGAAGTCGCTTCTAAAACCAGCGATATCGCCGGCGACGGCACCACCACGGCCACCGTTCTCGCTGAAGCCATCTACAAAGAAGGCCTCAAGAACGTCACCGCCGGTGCGAACCCGACCGATCTGCAGCGCGGCATTCAAAAAGCCGTCGACGCGATCACGGAAGAACTCGCCCGCATCTCCAAAAAGGTGAAGGACAAGGAAGAGATCAAACAGGTCGCAACCGTCTCCGCCAACTGGGACCACACGATCGGCGAAATCATCGCTGACGCGCTGGACAAAGTCGGCAAAGATGGAACTGTCACCGTCGAAGAAGCCAAGGGAATCGAAACCTCCCTCGACGTCGTCGAAGGTATGCAGTTCGACAAGGGTTACCTCTCCCCCTACTTCGTCACCAACGCGGAAGACCTCGAAGCGGTCCTCGAGAACGCCTACGTCCTCATCCACGAGAAGAAGATCAGCAATTTGAAGGACCTCCTTCCCTTGCTGGAAAAGACGGCCAAGTCCAGCCGCCCCCTCCTCATCATCGCGGAAGAAGTCGAAGGCGAAGCGCTCGCGACCCTCGTCGTGAACAAGCTCCGTGGCACCATCCAGGTCTGCGCCGTCAAGGCCCCGGGCTTCGGTGACCGCCGCAAGGCCATGCTCGAAGACTTGGCCGTTCTGACCGGCGCTCCCCGCGTCATCAGCGAAGACCTCGGCATCAAGCTCGAAAACATCACCCTCGAAGACCTCGGCCGCGCCAAGCGCATCGTCGTCGACAAGGAAAACACGACCATCATCGAAGGTGCAGGCAAGACCTCCGAGATCCAGGGCCGTGTGAGCCAGATCCGCCGTCAGATCGAGGAAACCACCTCGGACTACGACAAGGAAAAACTCCAGGAACGCCTGGCCAAGCTCGCCGGTGGCGTTGCCGTCATCAATGTCGGCGCCGCGACCGAAACCGCGCTCAAGGAAAAGAAAGCCCGCGTTGAAGATGCCCTCCATGCGACCCGTGCGGCCGTTGAAGAAGGTATCGTCCCCGGCGGCGGTGTGGCCCTGATCCGCGCCCAGAAGGCACTCGACAAGCTCGATGTCACTGGCGACGAAAAGATCGGCGTCAACATCATCCGTCGCGCCGTCGAGCAGCCCCTGCGCACGCTCGTCGAGAACGCCGGTGGCGAAGGCTCCGTCGTTGTCAACGAAGTCAAGGGACGCAAGGGTAACGAAGGCTACAACGTTGCGACCGGCGAATACTGCGACCTCGTCAAGGCTGGCGTCGTCGACCCGACCAAGGTCACCCGTTCGGCCCTCCAGAACGCGGCTTCCATCAGCGGCCTGCTCCTCACGACCGAATGCGTCGTGACCGAGCTCCCTGAGAAGGAAAAGCCCGCGGCTCCTGGCGGTGGCCATGGCGGCGGCATGGGCGGTATGGGCGGAATGGACTACTAAGGTCCTGCGGACGGCAGTAGGGTTCTTACCCTGCTGCCATCTGTGCCCTCGAAAAAGCCGGACTGGAAACAGTCCGGCTTTTTTGTGGTCTGATTTTCGCAGGTAGCTCTTTCATGGGACCTCGGAAAAATTCACGATTTTAAAAATGCTGTCATCTTGAGCTTGTCGAAAGATCAGTTCTGCCCCTCGTTCCCAAACTCTATTTGGGAACGCAATTGTCCGCGCAACTCCATTGCTCAGTGGAATGGAACTGATCTTTCGACAAGCTCAAGATGACGGATTGCTTGAGAGCGACTTTCTCAGAAGTCTCTTCACGAGCTCTGCCGGAGCAAAGCAGTAATCGCGGGAAATTGCATCTTAATCGACCACGTCAGCGGAGTCGCCCATGGCTCGGCGTCGGGCTCCTCCGCGCGGGCACCATGCGCCAAGATTAGCCGGACCAACTCCTCGCGGCCCCAGCGGCAGGCCCAGCCGAGCGGCGTCGATTTCAGGAGCTGATCGCGAATAGTCAGGTCGGGCGAGGCATCGAGCGCGATGCGGGCGAACTGAAGACGCTCGGCCTCGGTCATCACTTCCTGGTTCCACATCCTTCCCGCCGCGATGATGGAATGCAGCAAAGTCTCACCTTTGCGCCCCCGGATGTTCACGTCGACACCGTGCCGCAGCATGAGCCGGAGGCACTCGGGATAAGTGGAGCGGTCAAAAAGCTCCGGATGCTCACTGTGCGGTGCATGGTTTCCAAGTGATAAAGGGCGACACAGGAGCCAGTGCCAGCGCAGGTCGTCCGCTGACCAGGGCAGTTTCCCGAGGCACATTTCCACGATTTCGGGACAGCCTCCGAAAGCGGCCCCAAACACCAGGTCCTCGATCGACTTTTCGCTGGAATCTCTTTTCAGGAGTTTTCTGGCGGCCTCGATATCCCGTTGCGCGCCAATCTGAAACGCTCCGGGATGGCCCCCATAATCGGCCATCAGTTGGATCATCCGCACATTCTGCGCCCCATAGGCACGACCGACGGGCGAACCCGTGGCATAAACCTGCGCGGATGGATCCGCGCCGCGCTCCAGGAGGAGGCGTGCCATCTCATATTCGCCGAAGGTGGCAGCCAGGAGAAGCGGTCCTCCTTGGCTGATAACCTCTTCTTCCAAATCGGGAAGGCGATGCCGCTCGTTCGCGTCCAGGCCAAGATCGAGAAGCAGTTTCAACGCCTGCGGTTTGCCGAAGGTCACGGCCACCGAAAGCGGACCGCCCCGATGCTTGAAATGGGTTTCGCGCAGGTCCTTCGGATCGCGCCGGTCAAGCTCCCGGAGCGCTTCCAAATCGCCCAAGGCAGCAGCGACGAGCGGCGTCATCTCCGCGCCATGACGAAGAAGCCTTCGCGCCACTTCGGGACACAAGGCGCACCGCGCACGTTCTTTCCAACCGACCCGAAGCACAGCGGCATCAAGCGGAGCCCAGCCCTTCAGGTTTTCTTTCCGGGGATTGGCATGGCGCTCCAGCAGCCAGTCGATGACCGGCAGCGCACCCTCTTCGCAGGCAAGGTGCAGCACCGTGGCCCCGTCGCGGTCGCAGGCCTTGGCTAGGCTGGGCTCGGCCTCAAGCATGGCCAGCGCCGCGGCATGTTCACCCTGGCGAATCTTCTCATAAAGCCGGTCCTGCGCCGGACTCACCGTCGCATTGGGACAACTCATGTCTTCCCGACGAAATTGTTCCTCCTCCTCGATCGCCGTCACGATTTCGCTGAATACCCGCTCTTTTGCCAACACCAGCGCGGTGGTGGCCTCGCGATGCGGGTAGATGCCTTTGTGCGGATCGGCTCCCGCCTGCATCAACGCACGGACCATCGGCTCATCACGCCTCAACACGGCATAATGAAGCACCCGATGCTCGTCATTCTCCGCCATATCAACGTTGACCAGCTTCGGATTTTGCCGCAACAACGCGCGCACTTTTAAGACATCGCCTTGTTCAACGGCCTCGACGAGTCGACGCAAAGTCACCCGGTCGAGATGCGCCCGCAATTTCGGCCAGCTTTCAAAGCCATGTTCCCGCGCAATGACCAGTTGGGCATCGTGAAGATGGAAACCTCCTTCGGGGACGGCTCCTTCGGCCAACTTGAGATAATGCGGATGATGCCGTTTCAGGCGGGCGAGCGCCTCGGGCTGCGATTGCTTGAGTTCCCGGGCCAATTCCTTGGCCTGGATTTGAAGTTGGCGAAGACTGGGCTGTGCCGGTAATGGCTTGGACATGAAACCTCCATTGCATGATGCCTGGGGTCCACGATCAGGCAGCAATAAAGGTTGGGCTGCGGTTGAACTGCTTTGAAGGTGGACTCTGTCCTTTCCGTGGACCCGGATGCGCCCTTTCGCGCAAGAACAGTAAAGGACAACGCCGCCCAGTCGTCAATCGACTAGAGGGACAGGTTTCCGCCGCCGGATGGTCGCCGGGCCAGATTCAATTGTTTCTTGTAGATTTTTGACCAAACGCTTGGTACATTCCCCAACTTGTTTGCCTAATTTACCCATCCCTGCCCAACCCGACTGTCACCCCATGAAATGTATTTCTGCGCCAAATAGAACGATGCGATTGGTAGAACGTTTTCTGGCCGGTTTCCTGTTGGTGTTGTCTTTGCTGGTTGTTGCGCCGGCCTTGCACGCGCAGGATGCGTCCTCGACGACTCCCCCCAAGGTCTCTCATCCGAAGCAGCCCTATTCCTCCAAGGGCGTCGTCCTGAGGCAGTACACGTTGCAAGACCGCGTTCGTTACCAGCTCTGGAATTACACTTGGAAGCCTGATCCCGATAAGCCGATCACGCGGATTGAAGTGCGCATCGGCGAGCAAAAAGTCGTGGTCTACCAGGGGGATGATGTCGCGGGAGTCAGCCCGACCACCACAGGCAAACCGGGACACGATACCCCGACCGGGCACTATACGATTTTGCTCAAGGACATCGATCACAAGTCGAACCTTTACGGGGTCTTTATCGATTCCAATGGCTATGTCGTCGACGGTAATGCGGAAGCGAGCGAAAAACCGCCGGCCGGGGCGGCTTACGATGCGGCGGACATGCCCTACTATCTACGCATCCGCGAAGACGGGGTGGGGCTGCACGCGGGATTCCTGCCCGGCTATCCGGCCTCGCACGGGTGCATCCGCCTGCCGCACGCCTTCGCCGAGTTGCTTTTCTCCAATGTCTCCGTCGGCACGCCAGTCGATGTGGTGCCCTAGCCAGGGACGTCAAAGTTTCACGCAACGACGCAACGAACGCAACGGGGGAGCGCGGGTTGCCGAAATGGAAATTCCTCCCATGACCGAGAACGAGATTGCTGAAAAGATTTTAGATGACGCGTTTCGTATTCATCGAGAACTTAGACCCGGTTTATTGGAGAGCGTTTACGAAGTCATTCTCGCGAAGGAATTGGCCCGTAATGGATTTGCGGTGGGCCGGCAACTGGCCGTTCCCATTCGATTTGAGGACATGCAGTTCGACGAAGGATTTCGAGCCGATTTGGTCGTTAACGGTTGTGTGATCGTCGAATTGAAATCGGTCGAGAAGCTTTTACCTGTTCATGGAAAGCAGTTGCTGACCTATCTGAAGTTGATGGACCTCAAGCTTGGACTCTTAATCAACTTCAACGAGGCGTTGCTCAAAGATGGTATCAAACGCATAGCCAACGGGATGTGAGTTGGACGTAACGGAAGGTTGCACGCAACGACCCAACGGAGGAACATTCCTAAATTTCCCCCTGCCTCCCCGTTGCGTTCGTTGCGTCGTTGCGTGAAACTTCGGCGTCCCCCCCCTTAGCCGGGGATGGACAGCCTAGGCAGGCTGGATTAGACTGGCTTCTTCATGGAAACCACCGCCCTTCCTGCGGACGCCGAGCAGGCGCCGCTGCCGCTGAACGCGCGCAAGCCGTCCTGGTTGCGGGCGAAAATTCCCGGCGGCCCTGTCTATCAGGAGACGACCAAGATCGTCCACGAGCACAAGCTCCATACCGTTTGCGAGAGTGCCCAGTGCCCCAACCTCGGCGAATGTTGGTCGCGCAAGACGGCCACCATCATGATCCTCGGCAATATCTGCACACGGAGCTGCGGCTTTTGCGCGGTGCAGACGGGCCGTCCGACCGAACTTGACCGCGACGAACCCCGCCGCGTGGCCGAGGCCATCCGCCTCATGGGCCTCAAGCACGCGGTGATTACCTCCGTGGCCCGCGACGAACTGGCCGACGGCGGCGCGGCCATCTGGGCGGAGACGATCCGGGCCGTGCGCGAGGAAAATCCGCACACGGCCATCGAAGTCCTCATTCCCGATTTCAAGGGCCGCTGGCAGGACCTCGAGACCGTCCTCGCCGCCAAGCCCGATATCCTCAATCACAACGTCGAAACCGTCCCGCGTCTGCATAAACAGGTCCGCCCCCAGGCGAAGTACGAACGCTCGCTCGAGATGCTGCGCCGCGCCAAAGCCGCCGGGTTCGTCACGAAGTCCGGTCTTATGCTCGGCATCGGCGAACGCGACGAAGAGATCGCCGCCACTTTGCGCGACATGGCTGCCGACAAACTCGACATCCTCACGCTTGGCCAGTACTTGCGCCCCTCCGCGCAGCACCTGCCGCTTTATCGCTGGGTGACTCCGGAGGAATTTGCATATTGGAAGCAGTTCAGCCTCGATCTCGGTTATCGCGTGGTCGAATCGGGGCCGCTCGTGCGCAGCTCCTACCACGCCGATGAGCAGTCCGACGCGCTCGTGCCGGGCTCAAGGGCGGTTGGCGTCGTGTGATGTCCCGGGCCAATCTCTT